>Ga0209024_1000892_pt1 | contig 35015 bp, 35 predicted proteins | sample AutmiccommunBRH5_FD_187380 | JGI IMG/M metagenome (GOLD analysis project Ga0209024, IMG submission 187380) | Deep subsurface microbial communities from Mt. Terri, Switzerland - Autotrophic microbial communities BRH/5 (SPAdes) (version 2) | ecosystem: Environmental > Aquatic > Deep subsurface >...
CAAGCTCGCCATCATCGCCCTCGCACGCAAAATCCTCACCGTCGCAAACGCCGTCCTCAGAGACGGCCAAGCCTATCGAGCATGACCTCGAAATACACAGTTGCCGGGTCTTCGCTTCGCTCCGCCCGGGAAGGTGCAGGGGAGAGAGGGCGCTCGGAAAGGCACTATCGGAGGAACACCCGCGCATGAAGGTCACCATCCTCGACGACTGGCACGACACGCTGCGCGGGCTGCCGAGCTTCCGAAAGCTCGAGGGGCACGAGGTCACGGTCTGGAACGACCATGTCCAGGACGTCGACGCGCTCGCCGAGCGGCTGCAGGACACGGAGGCGCTCGTGCTGTTTCGCGAGCGCACGCAGATCCGTACCGCCCTGCTGGAGCGGCTGCCGAAGCTGCGGCTGATCAGCCAGCGCAGCGTCTATCCGCACATCGACCTGGACAGCTGCACGCGGCTCGGCGTGCTGCTCTGCTCCAGCCAGCATCCGGACACGCCGTCCTGGGCGACGGCGGAGCTGACCTGGGGGCTGATCCTGGCGTCGTTCCGCCAGATCCCGCAGCAGCTGGCCGGCATGCGCGAAGGCCGGTGGCAGGTGAGCGTCGGCACCACGCTGCGCGGCCACACGGTCGGCCTGTGGGGCTACGGCCGCATCGCCAGGGCGGTGGCGGGCTATGCGCAGGCGTTCGGCATGGATGTGCTGGTCTGGGCGCGCGAGGCGTCGCGCGAGCGGGCGCGGGCCGACGGATTGGCCGCGGCGGAGAGCAAGGCGGCCTTCCTGGCCGAGGCCGACGTGGTGTCGCTGCACATGCGCCTGGTCGACGCGACGCGCGGGATCGTGACGGCGGACGACCTGAAGCGGATGAAGCCGACGGCGCTGCTGGTCAACACCAGCCGCGCCGGCCTGATCGCGCCGGGCGCCCTGGTCGAGGCGCTGCGGACCGGCCGCCCCGGCATGGCCGCGGTCGACGTCTACGAGAGCGAGCCGATGACCGACACGGCGAACCCACTGCTGGCGATGGACAACGTCATCTGCACGCCGCACATCGGCTATGTGACGCGCGAGGAATACGACATCCAGTTCACCGACATCTTCGACCAGATCAACGCCTATGCGGCGGGCGCACCGATCAACGTCATCAACCCTGAGGCGCTGGAGACGGCGCGGCAGACGGCCTGAACGGCGGACGGCGCGGACCCTTCCGGATCCGCGCCGTCCCTACAGAGTCGCCCGGGCGCGTGGCCCGGGCCGATGGCTCAGTTGTGGTACTCGCTGCCGAACGCCCAGCGCAGGCGGAACATGAAGTTGTGGTTGTCGAACTCGCTGTGGCCGAGGAGCGCCGTATAGTCGAGTGCGGCGGTCATGTCGGGACCGAGCTGGGTCGAGACGCCGACGCTGGCGAGGTAATAGTTGTCGTCCTCGTCGTCGGTGCTGCCGCTGAACGGCGCGCCGCCACCGGCGAGCCGCGCCGAGATCGAGCGCGAATCGTCGAGGAACTCGTGCTCGTAGGCGAGAGACGCACGCGGCACGAACATGCCGAAATCGGTCTGGATCGAATAGGCCGCGCGGACGCCGATCTGGCCGGTCAGCGAGTCGACGCTGTCCTTGTCGACGTTGAGGGCACCGGCGCCGCCGCCTTCGGTATAGCCCTTCACCGTTACATCGGTGTAGCGCGCCTCGGCGAACGGCCCGAGGGCGAGCGCGTTGTCGGCGAACATGAAGTCGTAGCCGCCGCGCAGCGAACCGCCCCACTGCCAGCCGTCCGTATCGCCCGACAGCGTGGCCGGCGCGCCGGCGGCAGTACCGCGGTTGTAGTCGTACTCGTTGTAGGCGGCACCCAGGGTGGCGTCGAGATAGCCCGTCCCGGCGAAGGCGTAAGAGCCGTAGACCATGGCGAGGTAGGAGTCGGTGTCCATTTCGCCGTTGAGGTTCTTGTAGTCGCTGCTGAAGTTCGAGTAGCCGACGGCCGCGCCGACCAGGAAGTTGCCGAAGGTTCGGTCGACGCCGACGGTGGCGTTGATCGCGCGGAAATCGTAGCCGAACTGGTTGGCCGTGGTGCTGCGGTCGCCGACGTCCAGCGAGACCGAGGCGTAGCCGAGCCAGTTGCTGGTCGAGAAGAGCGGGATCATCTCGCCGCCTGTGGCCGCCTGGGCGACCTGGAGCGCCGAGGCGATGGTCGCCATGTCGTTCGCCGACGCACCCTGCATCGCCGAGAAACCGACGGGGTCGGTCGAGCCGATCTGCACGAAGCTGTTGTCGCCGGCCATCGCCGTCCGTACCGCCGGCGCATTCGCCTCCGGGTTGGCACGTGCCGTCTGCTGGGCGGGCGTGACGAGCCGGTCGTAGCCATCGCGGCGGCCGGTCAGACGCAGACCGATGTGGTTGGTGTGGGTGCGGATGGCGAACATCGCCATCGAGGTCATGCTGCCGACGATCGACACGAGGGGGCGTGCATCGTCGCCCTGGGCGATCGCATCGCCCAGGCAGTCCTGCAGCGCGGCGGCGAAGGAGGTGGCGAACAGGCCGCCCTGTCGCAGGACGTTGAGGTCGGCGACGCAGCCGCCGCCCTGCTGCTGCAGGATCAGATCGACATAGTCGGCCTGGGTGGTGTCGAAGCCCTGAACCAGGGTGACGCCGGCGACCTTGACGAAGCCGCCCTGCCCGTCCGCGACATAGGCGTTGGTGCCGTCGGTCAGCATGGCCTCCTGGCCCTGCGGCGTCGTGATCTGCTGATTCACGATACCGAAGAGCCGGGCGTTGCTGGCCTGCAGCGCCGTCTGGATCGAAGCGAAGGTCAGCGCCGGCTTGCCGTTGTCGCGGTCCTCGTCCGTGACCAGAAGCAGGAATCTGTCCGAGCCCTGGCGGTAGGCGATGTTGTTGAGCGCGAAGTCGATGCCGTCGTAGCCGTCTTCGAAGCCGCCCGACGTTTGCAGCGCATTCGACGCCGCGACGAAGTCCGCGACGCTGCCGAGGTCGTTCCCGCCGATCGGGAACTTGCGCGGCGCCGGATTGCCGGCACCATAGCCGACGAGACCGTACTGATTGTCGGCCCGGCCGCGACCGGCCAGCGCTGCATCGAGGTCCGGGACCAACTGGCGGATGAAGTCCTGCTCACCGCCCATCGAACCCGATTCGTCCATGATCGTGACGAAGTCGATCGCCTGGGCGCTCGCCTCGACGGAGGCGAGCACGAGCCCGATCGCGGCGCCCGCAGAAAGGGCTCTGAGATAGCGTGTTCTGTTCATGGTTCCCCCCGGTCGGCCGAAAGCGCCGGCCCCGTATGATCCGCAAGTCGATTGTTGCCATCGCAGCGACGCGCGCAACTTGATCTGCATCAAGGCCATGGCGGCACCGCGTGTCGGACCTCTGGTAGCGCGGGAAATCGTAAACCGCAAGCGACTGACATCACACATCAATTTACTGAGAACGCCTCTCAGGCCATGTCCCTTCACGACATTTTTATCACTGTCGCGAACGGCGAAATCACGGACCATGCGATATTTTTGCAACTTTCTGCCGCCGAGTCGGTTCGGCGTGACAGCAGCCACGTCCGGACATATCCTCTGGGAAAGCATCTCGGCCCACGCAGGCCGCAGACTCCGGTATCCAGAAGAGGAGACGTCCCGTGACCGTCACCATCCGTCCGCTGCACCCCGTCTTCGTCGGCGAAGTCGACGGGATCGACATGCGCCGCCCCCTCACCCGCGACGAGGTCGCGGCGGTCGAGGCCGGCATGGACCAGTATGCCGTGCTGGTCTTCCACGGGCAGGACATCACCGACGAGCAGCAGACGGCGTTCAGCCGCAATTTCGGGCCGCTCGAGACGCCGGGTTCCAGCAGCAACATCACCAAGGCCGCCGACCGGCGCCTGGGCAATGCCGAGATCGCCGACATTTCCAACCTGGACAAGGACAACAAGCTGCTGGCGCGCGACGCCCGGCAGCGGATGTTCAACCTGGGCAACCAGCTCTGGCACTCGGACAGCTCGTTCAAGGCGACGCCGGCGAAATACTCGCTGCTGTCGGGACGCCAGATCCCGTCGACCGGCGGCAACACCGAGTTCGCCGACATGCGCGCCGCCTACGACGCGCTTGACGATGCGACCAAGGCCGAAGTCGAGGACCTGATCTGCGAGCATTCGCTGATCTATTCGCGCGGCCTGCTGGGCTTCACCGACCTGACCGAGGAGGAGAAGGCGGCGTTCAAGCCGGTGCTGCAGCGCCTCGTCCGCACGCATCCGGTCTCGGGCCGCAAGTCGCTCTATCTCTCCTCGCACATCGGCACGATCGTCGGCTGGCCGATGCCCGAGGCGCGCGCCTTCATCCGCGACCTGGTCGAGCACGCCACGCAGCGCGAATTCGTCTACTCGCACCGCTGGAAGCAGTACGACCTGGTGATGTGGGACAACCGCCAGACCATGCACCGCGCCCGCCGCTATGCCGAGACGACCGAGGTGCGCGACATGCGCCGGACCACCGTCGCCGGCGACGCGCCGACGGTGCAGCAGCAGGTCGCGGCGTAATTTGGCAGAAGGGGGCGGGCGGGACGCCCGCCCTCCGGTACCGCCTTTGCTGGACACATCCCCGCGCATCGCCATATTAGGCGCGTCATGTTGGACAGTCCGGCCATGCGCGGTGCGCCCTTCGTCAAGATGCACGGGCTCGGGAACGATTTCGTCGTCCTCGATGCGCGAACGCGCGCGCTCGACCTGACCGACGCGCAGGTGCGCGCCATCGCCGACCGGCGCACCGGCGTCGGCTGCGACCAGCTGATCGTGGTGCGACCGCCGCGCGACGCGGGCGCCGACGCCTTCATGGAGATCCGCAACGCCGACGGCGGCGAGGTCGAGGCCTGCGGCAACGCCACGCGCTGCGTCGCCGGCATGCTGATGGGCGAGAGCGGCCGCGACGCGGCGATCGTCCAGACGGTCGCCGGCCTTCTCGGCGGCAGCGCCGCCGCGGGCGGCCGGGTGACCGTCGACATGGGCGTGGCCCGCACCGGCTGGGCGGAGATCCCGCTGCGCGAGGCGTGCGACACGCTGCATGTGCCACTCTCGCTCGGGCCGCTCGGCGATCCGGTGGCGACCAATATCGGCAACCCGCACGCGACCTTCTTCGTCGCGAACGTCGACGAGATCGACCTCGCGACCCTGGGGCCGCAGCTTGAGCATCATCCGATCTTTCCGCAGCGCGCCAATATCGGCGTCGCGCACGTCACACCCGAGGGCGGCCTGCGCCTGCGCGTCTGGGAGCGCGGCGTCGGCATCACCCAGGCCTGCGGCACCGGTGCCTGCGCCGCGATGGTGGCGGCGGTCCGCCGCGGCCTGACCGGCCGGCGCGCCACGATCGTGCTCGACGGCGGACCGCTGGAGATGGAATGGCGGGCCGACGGCCACGTCATGATGACCGGCGCCATCGCGACCAGCTTCAGCGGCTTCCTCGACGCCTCGCTGCTCGGCTGACGGTCACCATGCCACCAGAGATCGTCACCTTCGGCTGCCGCCTGAACACCTACGAATCCGAGGTGATGCGCGAGCATGCCCGGACGGCCGGGCTGGAGAACGCGATCGTCTTCAACACCTGCGCCGTGACCGCCGAGGCGGAGCGGCAGGCGCGGCAGGCGATCCGCCGCGCCCGGCGCGAGCACCCGGACGCTACCATCATCGTCACCGGCTGCGCCGTGCAGATCGACCCGGCCGGATTCGCGGCGATGCCGGAGGTCGACCGCGTCCTGGGCAACGAGGAGAAGCTGGAGGCGCGCAGCTTCCTGGCCGATGCGGCACCCGTCCTGGTGAACGACATCATGTCGGTGCGCGAGACGGCGCCGCATCTGGTCGAGGGGCTGGAGGGCCGCGCCCGCGCCTTCGTGCAGGTGCAGCAGGGCTGCGACCACCGCTGCACCTTCTGCATCATTCCCTACGGGCGCGGCAACAGCCGCAGCGTCGCAATCGGCCGGATCGCCCAGCAGGTCCGCACCCTGGTGGAGACCGGCTACAACGAGGTCGTGCTGACCGGCGTCGACATCACGTCGTACGGCCCCGACCTGCCGGGCAGCCCGACGCTGGGCCAGATGGTGCGCCGGGTGCTGGCGGCGGTGCCCGAGCTGCCGCGGCTGCGCCTGTCGTCGCTCGACCCGGTCGAGATCGACGACGACCTCTGGCGCCTGATCGCCGAGGAGCCGCGGCTGATGCCGCATCTGCATCTCAGCATCCAGGCCGGCGACGACATGGTGCTGAAGCGGATGAAGCGGCGTCACCTGCGCGCCGACGCCATCGCCTGCTGCGCGCGCGCCCGCGACCTGCGCCCCGACGTCACCTTCGGCGCCGACCTGATCGCCGGTTTCCCGACCGAGACCGACGCCATGTTCGAGAACAGCCTGGCGCTGGTGGCGGAGTGCGACCTGACCTGGCTGCACGTCTTCCCCTATTCCGCGCGCAAGGGCACGCCCGCCGCGCGCATGCCGCAGGTGCCCGGCGACCTGCGCCGCGAGCGCGCCGCACGCCTGCGCGCCGCGGGCAGCGATGCGGTCAGCCGCTTCCTGGCGACCCGCGTCGGCGGCACGGCACAGGTGCTGGTCGAGCGCGGCCGCCAGGGCCACACCGAGCAGTTCGCCATGGTCGAACTGGACCGCGAGGTGCCGCCCGGCAGCCTCGTCACGGCCGACCTGACCGGCAGCGACGGCACCCGCCTTCAGGCAAGGATCGCCGCATGAGCGACGACATGGACGACGGCACGGACGCCCAAAAGGCGGAGGGCGAGCGCCAGGGCTGGTTCCAGCGGCTGCGTGCCGGCCTCGCCCGCTCGTCCGAGCGGCTGACTAGCGGCATCGACCGGATCTTCGTGCGCCGGCGCCTGGACGAGAAGGCGCTGGAGGAACTCGAGGAACTGCTGATCCTGGCCGACATCGGCCCGTCCACGGCGGCGAAACTGACCGCCGAACTGGCGCGCTCCAAGCTGCACCGCGACGTGACGCCCGAGGAGATCCGCACCGCGCTGGCCGAGCAGATTGCCGCGATGCTGGAGCCGGTCGCGCATCCGATCGACATCGAGCGCGGACACAAGCCGCACGTCTTCCTGGTCGTCGGCGTCAACGGCGCCGGCAAGACCACGACCATCGGCAAATACGCCTACTTCCTGGGCGACGAAGGCAAGAAGGTGCTGCTGGCCGCGGGCGACACCTTCCGCGCCGCCGCGGTCGAGCAGCTGAAGGTCTGGGGCGAGCGCACCGGTGCCGAGGTCCTGTCGCGGCCCACCGGCGCCGACGCCGCCGGCCTCGCCTTCGACGCCATGACGAAGGCCAAGGCCGAGGGCGCCGACATCCTGATGATCGACACCGCCGGGCGCCTGCACAACAAGGCGAACCTGATGTCCGAGCTGCAGAAGGTCGTGCGGGTCATCAAGAAGCAGGACCCGACCGCGCCGCACGAGACCCTGCTCGTCCTCGACGCCACCACCGGCCAAAATGCGCACGCCCAGGTCGAGACGTTTCTCGACATGGTCAACGTCACCGGCCTGATCGTCACCAAGCTGGACGGCACGGCGAAGGGCGGCGTGCTGGTCGGCCTCGCCGAGAAGTTCGGCCTGCCGGTGCATGCGGTCGGGGTCGGCGAGAAGATCGACGATCTGAGGCCGTTCGACGCCACCGACTTCGCCCGCGGCCTGATGGGCCTGGCGCCGCACTGAGCGGCCGGTCGATCCCCTGAGTCCGGCGCGCGCCCATCGGGACGGCGCGCAATCGTCCGGCATCCTGTTCATCTTACGGAACCGCTCCGGCACGCCCGCATTGTTGGGTGCGGCTCGCGGAGGGCCGCGTCCCCTCGCCAGACAGCCGGAGATCGCCCATGTTCATGCACAACAAACGGTTGATGTACACCGTACGGGTATCGGAGACCAATCCGAAGCTCGCCAGCCTGATGCTGGAGCAGTTCGGCGGGCCTCAGGGCGAACTGGCGGCGGCGATGCGCTACTTCACGCAGGGGATCGCGGAGGAGGATGCGGGTCGGAAGGACCTGCTGATCGACATCGCGACCGAGGAACTGAGCCACCTGGAGGTGATCGGCACCATCGTCGCGATGCTGACCAAGGGCGCCAAGGGCAAGCTGGCCGAGGGCGCCGAGGAGGCGGCGGAGGCGCTGACCGGCATGACCGCCGGCGGCGAGAGCCACACGCTCAACCTGCTCTATGGCGGCGGGCCCGCGCTGATTAATTCCGGCGGTGCGCCCTGGACGGCGGGCTATGTGGATTCGATCGGCGATCCGACCTGCGACCTGCGCTCGAACATCGCCGCCGAGGCGCGGGCGAAGATCGTCTACGAACGCCTGATCAACATCACGACCGATCCCGGGATCAAGGATGCGCTCGGCTTCCTGATGACCCGCGAGATCGCGCACCAGAAGTCGTTCGAGAAGGCGCTCTATTCGATCGAAAACAACTTCCCCGCCGGCAAGCTTCCCGGCATGCCGGAGTTCGCCGACAAATACTACAATATGAGCCAGGGCGACGGGGACATGCGCGGCCCCTGGAACCAGGGCGACCAGTGGGAGTATGTCGACGGCCGCGACGAGCAGGCGGCGGTCGACGGTGGCGACGGCGGCGCCTCGGTCAAGCTGGACCGGACCGAGTCGAAGGCCGTGACCCAACTGGCCGAGCGTACGATGTCGATGCCCGACGGCGACCCGACGACCGGAGCCGACCTGGGTGCCGGCCCCGGCGCCGGCAAGACCAAGGACGTCGGCAAGCCGGCGAAGCGGTCGGTGAAGAAGTAGGCGGGGTTTCTGGCGTCACGGCTCCGCGCCCGGTGCGGGGGAGCCGTGACGCGGCCTCGCAGCCTTGGTGACTAAGTGCGGATGCCGAGCAGACGATAGGCCGGGCACCAGCCGATGGCTGCGGTGCCGATGGCGACCAGCCCGAGCAGGCCGAACCAGCGCATCTCCCCCTCGACGAGGAAGAGCATGGACAGGAGCGCGAGCCCGATCACCACGCGCGCGATACGGTCGACGGTTCCGACGTTCCTGGTCATGGAGGCCTCCTGAGGGTTCCCGGCACGATCAATAGGCCGCGCCGAGGGGCGCAGCCTTGAGATGGATCAACGCCGCACGCCGCCGCCGAAGGTTGACGCAGATCAATGTGACGCGCCCCGCTGCCGCTAGGCTTCGATCGAGGGCGGTGCCGGGCGCCACAGGGGCCATCGGCGCCGCACCTCAACGATCCACCGGAGCGGGAGGGCGGGCGCATGCCGGTAGCCGAACGAGGCCGCATCTCGCGACGCGCCATATTGGCCGCGGCGGGTGGCTTGGCCGCCCTGGCGGTCGCGCCCGGGGCGGGCCGCGGCGCGCCCGTGCGGACGAAGGCGCGCATTGTCATCGCCGGCGGCGGGGCGGCCGGCCTCACCGTCGCGTCGCGATTGCGGCGCGCGCTCGACGGTGCCGACATCGTCCTGCTGGAGCCTCGGACCGACCACTTCTACCAGCCGGGGTTCACCCTGATCGGCGCGGGGCTGAAGCCGGCCGGATATGCGCAGCTGAAGACCGCGGACTTCCTGGCGCCGGACATACGCTGGGTGGCCGACACGGCGTCGACCTTCGACCCAGACGCGAACATGGTCGTCACGGGCAGCGGCAGCCGGCTCCCCTACGACTTCCTGGTCGTCGCCACCGGGCTGCGGCTCGACTACGCGGCGATCGCGGGCATGGACACGGGCCTGATCGGACGGGAGGGGATCGCCAGCGTCTATGCCGGCCCCGATGCGGCCGCGCGGTCCTGGGACGCCCTCGCCCGCTTCGCCGAGACAGGCGGCGTCGGCCTGTTCGGCCGCCCGGCCACGGAGATGAAATGCGCCGGCGCGCCGCTGAAGCAGACCTTCCTGGCCGACGACACCCTGCGCCGGGCCGGGACGCGCGGCCGCAGCGAGATCGTCTACAACGCGCACAACCGCACCCTGTTCAGCGTTCCGCTGGTGGACGCGCGGCTGCGCGAACTGTTCGCGCGCCAGGCGTTCTCGGTGAACTGGGACCATGTGCTGATCGCCATCGATCCCGGCAGGCACGTCGCCACCTATGCGACGCCGTCCGGACCGGTCGAACGCGCATGGGACTTCATCAACGTCATCCCGCCGATGCGGGCGCCGGACGCGGTGCGCAACAGCCCGCTGCCCTGGCAGGCCGGCCCCTTCGCCGCGGACGGCTGGATCGAGGTGGACAAGGCGACGCTGCGGCACCTGCGCTATCCGAACGTCTTCGGCGTGGGCGACGTCAACGGCGTGCCGAAGGGCAAGACCGCGGCGAGCGTGAAGTGGCAGGCGCCGGTGGCGGTCGACCATCTGGTCGGCACGATCACCGGCAAGGGCGGCACCCAGCGCTACAACGGCTACACCTCCTGTCCGCTGATCACCCGCGCCGGCGAGGCGATGCTGGTCGAGTTCGACTACGACAACAACCTGACCCCGTCCTTCCCCTTCGTGCCGCCGCTCGAGGAGCACTGGCTGTCGTGGATCATCAAGGAAAAGGGCCTCAAGGCGAACTACACCGCGATGCTGCGCGGTCGCGCGTAGGGCCTGCGCAAGAGGAGGCGCGCCCGATATGAAGGACTTCACGATCCTGTCGATGCTGGCGATTCTCCAGGAGATGCTGGGCGGACTGTTCTGGCCGGCCGCTGCGGCGGCCGTCGCCGTCGCCCTCCTGCTGGTCGCGGCGCTGGTCCGTCAGCACGGATTCCACGGCCGGGCTGCCCGGATCGGGCTGGCCGCGGGCGCCGTCGCGGCGGCAGCCGCCATGCTCGCCGCCCCTGCCCTGACCCAGTCGGAGTTCGCCAACCTGCACGGTCTCCTCGACTGGGGCCTTCTGGCTGCGATCGGTCTCGCGGCCTTCCTCGGCTGTACGGCGACGGTGTTCGCGCTGTTGGGCGCGGCGACGGGGCCAGGACGGCGGGCGTGAGCGCGCCGTCGCGGCGAACCCCCATGATTTCCTCTCAGGACCGGCGTATCGTCCCGCAGGGGCGGCGCTGACGGCAGCGCCGCCATCTTCTTCGGGACAGGACGATGTACCAGGACGCGGTGCGGGCCTTCCGTCAGGGGCGCGTTGCGGAGGCCGTGCGCTTCGCGTGCGAGATCGGGGAACGACAGCCGGACTACCAGCCGGCACAGCTGCTGCTGGCGGAGATCGCGGCGCGCCAGGGCCGGCGCGAGGCACAGCGCGACCACCTGGTGAATGCGCTTGGCGCCGGCCGGGTCGACGGCCCGGCCGCCGCCCACGCGGTCAAGCTGGTCGGCGACACCGGCGACGCCGCGGGCATCCGGCGCCTGCTCGCCATCCTGCCGCAGCGGACGAACGAGATCGGCCTGCTGGTGCAGGCGGCACTGACGGCGCTGCGGCTGGGCGCCACGGACGAGGGCGTCGCCCTGCTGCGCAGTCTCGCAGCCAAGGTCGACCATCCGCAGATCCACTACAATCTGGGCACCGCGCTGAAGAACGCCGGCGATCTGGCGGGCGCCGAAGCGGCGCTGCGGCGGGCCGCGACGCTGGCCCCGGACCTCGCGGAAGCACACCACAATCTCGGCAACCTGCTGCTCGACCAGGGCCGCGCCGGGGAGGCAGCGACCCATTATGCGGCAGCCAGCCACGTCCGGCGCCGCGTGGGGTCGGAGACGCGCTGGAACCCGGACCTGTTCGCGAAGACGACCAAGGCGAAGCTGCGCCACGACATCGAGCAGATCGGTTTCATGCGCGGCCAAGGCGTCGCGTTCGAGGGGATGGACGGATTGGAAGCGCTCTATGCCGAGACGCTGGACGCCCTGCCGGCGGACGTCGGTGCCACGGAACCGGCCCCCCTGCCCGCCGCGACGCGCGACCGGATGGCGGCGGTCTACAACCGCATGCATTACGTCCATCCGGCGGAGCGGATGGACGCACCGATCGTCAATCCGGAGATCGACTGGGCACGCATCGAACGCGACTATGCCGCGAACGGCCCCGGCTGGATCGTGATCGACGACTTCCTGACCGAGCCGGCGCTCGACGCGCTCTGGCGCTACTGCCAGCTGTCGACCTTCTGGTTCAATTTCTACTATCGGAACGGCTATCTCGGCACGTCGATCGAGGCGGGCTTCACCGCGCCGCTGCTGATCCAGATCGGCGAGGCGCTGCGCACCAGCATGCCCGCCCTGCTGGCGCCGCATCCCCTGCGCAAGGTGTGGAGCTTCAAGAAGTGCGACGATTCCACCCCCGCCGCGGTCGGCCTGCACGCCGACTTCGCCGCGGTGAACTCCAACTTCTGGATCACGCCGGACAGCGCCAACCTGGAGCCCACGGGTGCCGGGCTGGAAATCTGGGACAAGGAGGCGCCGCTCGACTGGGACTTCGCCGCCTTCAACGCCGGCAAGGAGAAGAGCCGCGACTTCCTGCGCGAGTCGGGGGCGAGGCGCATCGACGTTCCCTACCGGCGCAACCGGATGATCGTCTTCAACTCCAACCTGTTCCACGAGTCCGGGCCGGTGACCTTCAAGCCCGGCTACGAGAACCACCGCATCAACGTGACGATGCTGTTCGGGCAGCGCGGGTCGCAGGGGTGACGCCCCGCGCCGCCGTCATCGCGGCCCCGGTACCACCCGCGACAGCTCGTCGAGCAGGCTGAGGACGTCGCGGGACGCGTCGCCGGCCTCGGCGATATGCGCGATGGCCTCGTCGAGGCGTCCGGCGGCGTAGGCGCGCGCCGCCTTGATGCCGGCGGAATGCACCAGCTCATGGGGCTTCTTCAGGGCCTGCCACGCCGGATGCGCAGTCAATTCTCCGGCGGGCTGGGCATCGAACCAGCGGCCGAGGCGGCAGGTATGGTGATCGGCGAGCTCGGTCGGCTTCAGCGTGGCACGACCCGCCGCCATCTGTGCCAGCTTGCGCATCCAGATGAGGTGGTCCGACTTGGCGGCATGGATCGTCGCATTGACGACGCCCGCCTGGACCAGTCCGTTGATGCTCTGGACGATGGGGGCCTCGCTCGCCTCGAGCGTATCCAGCACGGCCTCGATCGCTTCGAGATTCCGCGTGCTCATGGTCGAGATGGTGCCGATTCCGGCGGCGATGTCGCGCGACGCCTCTTCCTGCTGCTCCAGGATGCGGGCGATGTCCGACATGCGCGTGCTGACCCCCGCCACCTGCGCCTCCAGCGCGTCCAGTCCGTCGCCGGTCGACTGGATGGCGGAGCGGCCGGCTTCGACCCGGCCGGCGCTCTCGCTCATGGCCTGGACGATGCCGTCCGTCTCGCGCTGCAGCGCGGCGATGCGGGTCCGGATGAGATCGGTGGCCTTCGCGGTCTGCGCCGCCAGGGTCTTCACCTCGCGCGCCACGACGGCGAAGCCCTTGCCGGCCTCGCCGGCGCGCGCCGCCTCGATGGTGGCGTTCAGCGCCAGCAGATTAGTCTGCGCCGCGATGCGTTCGATCTCCTGAACGAGTTCGCCGATCTGCGCCGACGCGTGACCCAGGCCCTTCACCTTACCGGTCGCGTCGTCGACGGCGCTGACGATGCGCGCCATGGCGTTGACGGCCTCACCGGCGGAAGCGCGGCCGGAGCCGGTCGCCCGCCGCGCTTCAGCCGCGGCATCGGCGGCAGCTTTCGAGATCGCCGAGACCTCGGCGACCGTGGTCGTCATCTCCTCGGCGGCGGCGGCGATCCCCTGGGTACGACGGTCCGCCTCCTGCACGTTACGCACCATCTGGGCCATCTGGCGCGACGCCTCGTTGGCGGTCATCGACATGGCGACCCAGCGCTTCAACTCATCCACGCGGTCCGGCTCTTCGGCACGCTTCGGCGCCGGGGCGCCGTCGCGCGGTGCCGCGGTCGCGAGACGCAGCAGCTTCTCGCCGATCGCATCGCCCCGGGTCACCATCCGCGCAGGATCGCCCGCCAGGAGATCGTCGACAGCGCGTTCGAGGTCGGCGAGGGGCGACGTCTTGGCGAAGCGGGATTGGAACACGGACGACCTCATTCGCGATGTCACGCCGCGCCCGATCGGCGGCGGGGAAGCTCCGTCTCGATGTTTAGCGGTAAGTGATTAATTTTCCTTGGATCGACTCAGGCGCGCAGCAGCGCAGATGCGGCGGCCGTCAGGCGGTAAGCCGGGCGCGCTGCACGCGGGCCGCCGGGAACCGGAGGGTGACGGTCGTGCCGTGGCCCGGCGCGCTCGTCATCTCGAAGCGCCCGCCGTGCAGTTCGGTCATCTTGCGCGCGAGCGGCAGACCGAGGCCCGTGCCCGTCAGATTGCGGCCGCGATTGTTGTCGAGTTGCACGAAGGGCGCCATCGCCCGCGGGATGTCCTCCGCGGTCATGCCGATGCCCGTGTCGGAAACACTGACCGCGAGTTCGCCGTTATCGATGCAGCCGGCGGTCACCGTCACCCGCCCCCCGGCGTCGGTGAACTTCACCGCGTTCGACAGCAGGTTCAGCAACACCTCGGTCAGGCGCAGGCGGTCCCCCGACAGCGCGGGCAGACCCGGTTCGATGTCGAGATCCAGCACCACACCCGCCTTTTCGGCCTGCGGCGTCACCATGCGGCAGGCCGACAGCGCCATGGCCTCGACGTCGATCGCCTCCTCTTCGAGGTCCAGGCGTCCGCTCTCCGCCTTCGACATGTCGAGCACCTGGTTGATGAGCTGCAGCAGATGCTCGCCGCTCGTGTTGATGTCGTTGGCATATTCCCGGTAGCGGGGGTTCTGCAGCGGCCCGAACAGTTCGCGAACCATGACGTCGGAGAAGCCGATGATCGCGTTCAGCGGCGTGCGCAGCTCGTGGCTCATCGACGCCAGGAAGCTGGACTTCGCCTGCCCGGCCGCGATGACATGCTCCATCGCCGCCGCCAGCGCCTGGCTGTGGCGGCGTACGTCCTCCTGCAGCCGATCGAAGGCGCGCGCCAGCACACCGATCTCGTCCTTCCGGGTCCAGCCGAGCGGCGGCGGGGTCTCGCCCGGGCCGGAGCGGGCGATGTGGTCCTTCAGCGCGCCGATGGGACGCAGGATCAAGCGCCGCATCAGGAGCCACACGACCGCGAGGTCGATGGCCGCGGCGATCACCATGAAGATCATCGAGACCTCGATGACGCGCGCGCCGGCGGCCGTGACGGTGCGCGGCGTACGGACGCCGACGGTCAGTGCGGGCGCTCCCCGATAGTCCGGCATCGTGCCGAAGCTCCAGAGCACGTCGCTGCTGTCAGGCGGCAGCCAGACGGCGGGCTCGGCACCGCGCAGCCGGCCCGTCACCGTGCGATACGGCGCGGGCACCTCATCGGAGAGCCACAGATCGAAATCGACACGTGTCTGCTCGCGCATCGCGGCGACCGTCGTCTCGTCGAGCGCCCGGCCGAAGATCAGCGTTCCGCCGCTCGGCTTGTCGCGCTCCGAGCCGATCAGCGGCTTGGCCACGACCAGATAGGGGCCATGGTCGGTGGTCAGGACGCCGCGCCGGCCGGCCGGGTCGTCGCCCCCGGCGAGGAGCGGATGATCGGGCGACAGCGGATCGGCCGCGAAGGCGTCGAGCGCGAGCGGCGACCGCTCCCGATCGAAGGCCTTACCCCAACGCAGGGCGCCGGCGCGGTCGTAGAGATAGACGAGATCGAGCTTCAGCGTCTGCAGCGAGGAATCCGTGAGGTTTTCGGCCGCGTACGCGTCCCGCTCGCCCTGAACGAAGTCCCGGGTCTCGTCCCAGAAGGCCCAGTCGGCGGCAGTGGCGGAAAGGTGCCCCAGTTCCGTGGCCACGGCGTGCCGCACGCGCTCCAGATTGTCCTTTGCCTCATGCTCCTCGAGCTGTTCGAAGGCCGGAAGCACGACGAAATTCAGCACCAGCGCGCTCAGGCCGAGGAAGGCCGCCGCGACGGCCATCAGCACGACAAGCGCCTTGCAGTCCAGTCGATGCAGGGAGCGCAACATCGGGACCCGCGATCAGGATGCGACTAGGGCGTGTGGATGGCACAAGGGTGCGATGCCCTCCAAGGCCCCGATCGTGGCCGCGGACCGCGGACGTGCGCGGGGGCCGCAATCCGATCGGCGACTGAACCGCCATGGACGCCGGGTCCGACAATCTGAAGTCGTCATGACCGTCCATAATGGAGTCGGTATTTACACCGGATTAATGTGAACGGTGACGCCGATGACCTTCACGGCCTGCGGCCGCCTCTCCTGCCGATCGGAGGCCGCGGTTCGGGCCGACTGGACGGTGCGGCGCGGTCGCTGCATGGTGTCCGCATGGACGGTTCGGACCGCCGCCGAGCCGCGCGGAAAAAATGCGAAAGGGTAGTCACATGGCCGTCGTCGAGACCGAAACGCACGGGCAGATTCTCGTGGTGCGGATGAACCGCCCGGAGCGGCTCAACGCGCTGAACTACGAGATGACCAACATGCTGTCCGAGGTCTGGAACGACTTCCGCGAGAGCAGCGATCTGGAGGTCGCCATCTTCACCGGCGCCGGCCGCGCCTTCTGCGCCGGCGAGGACATGAAGGAATCGCTCAAGGACGGCGAACCCGGCGGCCGCGGCCCGGACCGCGAGGATCCGTTCTGGGCGGGCACGCTGGAGAAGCCGGTGATCGGCGCGATCAACGGCTACGCCATGGGCGGCGGCTTCATGCTGGTCGAGCGGACCGACCTGCGCGTCGCGGCGCGCGAGGCGGTGTTCGAGGTGTCCGAGGCGAAGCGCTGGCTGCTCGGCGGCTACGACCACGGCCACGTCGCCAACCTGCCCTACCCGGTCGCGATGGAGATGGCGCTGGGCTTCCGCTTCACCGCCCAGCGCTTCCACGAGATCGGCTTCGTCAACCGGCTGGTGGACGCCGACAAGTTGATGCCCGAGGCGATGGCGATGGCCGAGCACATGCTGACCCTGCCGCCGGCGGCGCGAGTCAACACGGTGCACATGATGCGGCAGATGCGGCCGAAGCCGAGCCCGGCGCATCTCAAGCTCGCCGAGGCGCTGCACCTGCACGGCGACACGGACGACCGGATGGAATCCCGCGCCGCCTTCGCCGAAAAGCGCAAGCCGGTCTTCAAGGGCTGGAAGGACCCGCAGGATCGCTATCGCATGCCGAAGCTGTCTGACTTCCAGGACTGACGCGGGAGCACCGGCGATGACCGAGATCGGAACCGCTGGGCGCGGGCCCCTGAGCGGCTTGAAAGTGCTCGACATGACCGAGCACATGGCGGGCCCCTTCTGCACCATGATCCTGGCCGACATGGGGGCCGAGGTCGTGAAGCTGGAGCGGCCGGGCAAGGGCGACAGCTCGCGCGCCATGGGCGACGGCAGCGAGCGCAACCCCTATTTCCGCTACATCAACCGCAACAAGAAGGGCGTCACCCTCGACTACAAGCAGCCCGAGGGGCGCGCGATCTTCCTGAAGCTGGTCGAAGGCGTCGACGTGCTGGTCGAGAACTACCGGCCGACGGTGATGCCGCGCGCCGGACTGGGCTGGGAGGCGCTACGCGAGGTCAACCCGCGCCTGATCTACGCCCAGCTTTCCGGGCTCGGATATGACGGCCCACTGGCGGCGCGCGGCGGCTTCGACCTGATCGCCCAGGGCATGGGCGGCATCATGCATGTGACGGGCGAGCCCGACGGGCCGCCGACCTCGGTCGGGCTGCCGATCTGCGACCTCGGCACCGGCATGTGGGCCGTGCAGGGAATCCTGGCGGCCCTCTACGAGCGGGTGCAGACAGGCCGCGGGCGGCTGGTCGAATGCTCGCTGCTGGAGACGGCGATCGGCTTCAGTTCGTGGACCAGCGCAGGCTGGCTGGTCGACCATACGGAGCCGACGCGCCAGGGCTCGCGGCACCGGCAGAACGCGCCCTACCAGCGCTTCGCCACCGCCGACGGCTACATGATGATCGGCGCCGCCGGCCAGTCGATCTGGGAGCGCTGCGCCACGGCGATGGGCAAACCGGAATGGATCGAGGATCCGCGCTTCCGGACGGGCCGCGACCGGATGGCGAACCGGCCGGCGCTGGAGGCGGAGATGGAGGCGGTACTGGCCGGCGGCTCGACCGAGCATTGGGTGGAGGTGCTGGAGGGGGCCGGCGTGCCCTGTGGGCCGGTCTACGACTACGGCCAGATGTTCGCCGACCCACAGGTCGTGCACCGGCAGATGGTCCAGCACGCCAGCGACCCCGAACTGGGCGAGGTGCCGCACATCCGCACGCCGATCCGCATGGACGACGACATCAAGGTCCGCACGGTCGCCCCGAAGCTGGGCGAACACAACGCCGCGGTGTTCGGGACTGTGGGGGTGAGCGAGGCGGAGTTGAAGGCGTTGAGGGAGAAGGGCGTGGTCTAGCCCGCCGCCGCCCGGAGGATCATGTCGGCGGCCTTCTCGCCGATCATGATGGCGGGGGCGTTGGTGTTGCCGGCGACGATGGAAGGCATGATCGAGGCGTCGGCGACGCGGAGGCCGGCGATGCCGTGGACGCGCAGCTGCGGGTCGACCACCGCGTCGGTGCCGCGACCCATCCGGCAGGTGCCGACCGGGTGGTAGTTGGAGATGGCGCGGGCGCGGATGTCGTCGCGTAGCTGCGCGTCGGTTTCCACCGCCGGACCGGGGGCGACCTCCTCGACGACATAGTCCTTCAGCGCCGGCTGGCGGGCGATCTCGCGGCTGAGGCGGATGCCGTAGGTGAGCGCGCGGAAATCCTCCTCGCTCTTCAGGAAGTTGAAGCGGATCTCCGGCGGCGCCGTGGGATCCGGGCTCTTCAGCCGCACTGTGCCGCGGCCGTCGGGCCGGAGGTGGACCGGGCTGATGCTGAAGGCGGAGAAGGGGTGCGGCACGATGCCGGTGCGCAGCCGCTCCTTGGTGCTCCACGCGAACATGTTGATCTGCAGGTCCGGCCACTCGAAGCGCGGATCGCTGCGCACCATGGCGCCGACGAACAGGCCCATGCTGGCCAGCGGGCCGGTGCGGCCGATGGCGTACTGCGCCGCCGCCGCCAGCCGCTTCGGCAGGCTGAGCGCCAGGTCGTTCATCGTGACCGGCTTGGCACAGCGGAACGAGACGTAGGTGTTGAAGTGGTCGTGCAGGTTGGCGCCGACCCCGGGCAGGTCGTGCAGCACCGCAACCCCCTTGTCGCGCAGGTGGTCGGCCGGGCCGATGCCGGACAGCAGCAGCAGTTGCGGGGAGCCGTAGACGCCGCCGGAGACGACGATCTCGCGCCGGGCACGCGCCGTGCGGACGGCGCCCTTCTGCCGGTACTCGACGCCGACTGCCCTGCCCTGCTCGACCAGCACGCGCGTGGCGTGCGCGCCGGTGGCGATCGTCAGATTCTTCCGGCCGCGGGCGTCGCGCAGATAGGCGCGCGCCGCACTCCAGCGGCGGCCGTCGCCGATGGTGGTCTGGTAGTAGCCGACCCCCTCCTGGCGCGGGCCGTTGAAATCCGGATTGGCAGGGATGCCGGCCTGGATCGAGGCCTCGACCAGCGCCTCGGCGAGCGGCGGCTTCCAGCGGTGGTCGGTGACGCGCAGCGGGCCGCCGACGCCGTGATGCGCGCTCTCGCCGCGCGCCTGGTCCTGGGCCTTGCGGAAGAAGGGCAGGACGGAATCCCAGTCCCAGCCCTCGCAGCCGGACTGGCGCCAGCCGTCATAGTCGGCGGGCGTGCCGCGCATGTAGACCATGCCGTTGATCGAACTGGTGCCGCCCAGCACCTTGCCGCGCGGCTGGTAGAGGACGCGCCCGTTCAATTCGGGCTCGGGCTCGCTCTCGAACATCCAGTTGACCTTCGGATTGACGAAGGTCTTGTGGTAGCCGAGCGGCACGTGGATCCAGGGGTAGCGGTCGCGGCCGCCCGCCTCCAGCAGGAGGACACGGTGCCGGCCGCTCTCGCTCAGCCGCGCGGCGACCGCACAGCCGGCGGAGCCGGCGCCGGTCACGATGAAGTCGTAGGCGTCGCTGCCGTCCTCGCCCTCGCCTGCCATGGGTCCCTCCGATGCGTTTCTTCCGTGCCGGCAGGGGCCGGCCGCGTCTTCTGACGAGACGGATGCGATCGTGAGGCCGCCGGCCGAAGCGTGCAACGGCCAGGCATGAAGCGGCAGCCGTGCAAGCCTTACGAACCCGCGTCTTACGGACAGATGCGGGGCGGGCTAGGATGGTGGCTGCTTTCACCTGCCGGACCGGAACAATGTCACCAGAAGTCGTCAAGGAACTCGCCCCGACCGGCGTGCTGCGCGCGGGAATCAACCTCGGAAACTTCCTGCTCGTCACCGGCAAGAGCGCCTCGGGCGACCCCGAAGGCGTGTCGCCGGACATGGCACGCGCCATCGCCGACAGGCTGGGCGTGCCGGTGCAGTATGTGCCGTTCGCCAAACCGGGCGAACTGGCGGACCAGGCCGGCAACAATGTCTGGGACATCGGCCTGATCGGCGCCGAGCCGCAGCGCGCCGAGAAGATCGCCTTCAGCGCCGCCTATGTGGAGATCGAGTCGACCTACCTCGTGCCGCCCGGCTCGCCGCTGAAGACGATCGCCGACGTCGACGCCAAGGGCGTGCGCATCGTCTCGACCGCACGTGCCGCCTACGACCTCTGGCTCGAGCGCAACATCAAGAACGCCGAACTGCTGCGCACGAACAGCATGGACGAGGCCTTCGCCAAGTTCACCGGCGAGAAGCTGGAGGCGCTGGCCGGCCTGAAGCCGCGGCTGCTGGCCGACCTGGAAAAGCTGCCGGGCGCCCGGATCATCGACGGCCAATTCGCGGCCGTGCAGCAGGCGATCGGCACGGCCCGCGCCAACACCGCGGGTGCCGCCTTCATCGCCGAGTTCGTCGAGGAGGCGAAGGCCTCGGGCTTCGTCGCGAGCCTAATCGAGAAGCACAAGGTCCGCGGGCTCTCCGTGGCGCCGAAGGCCTGAACGGATCCTGAAGCCTGAAAGGCCGGTCCCGTCCGAGCGGGACCGGCCGGCGAAGCGTCAGACGAAGGGGGCGACCTGCTCCCAGGCCAAGCGGATCGAGTTCTCGGCGCGGACCGGTGGCATGCCGCCCATGTTCGACCAGAGGACGAACTCGGTGATGCCGAGTTCCTCCTTCAGCCGCTTCAGGCGGTCGATGCATTCCTGCGGGTCGCCGGCGATGCAGGCGCCGTGCTCGATGAGCTTGTCGAAGGCGAGATAGCCCATCTCGCGCGCCTTCCGGCCCTCGATCATCGTGGTCTCGTAGCCGCGAACCACCCCGCCGGCGCTAGTCTGCTGGTGGGACGCGACCTTCTCGTAGAACCACTCGACCGGCCCGCGCATGGTCTCGCGCGCCCGCGCGCCGTCGGTGTCGCAGTAGAAGGGCAGCAGGATCATCCGCTCCAGCTTCGACGGATCGTGACCGTGCTCGACCAGCGCCTTTTCGTAGCGGCGCAGTTCGTCGCCCAGGCGCGGGATCCATTCCTCGCGATAGGTGCGGTAGGTGAAGGGTGCCGCAAGCTGCACCGACCAGCCGTGCTTCGCCGCGTTCGCGAAGCTCTCGGTCGAGATCGACGCCTGGTAGATCGGCGGATGCGGCAGCTGGACGGGCTTGGGCAGCACGTCGATGGGCTCCGGCACCTTCCAGTATGTGCCGTCGAAGGTGATTTTGCCCTCGCCCCAGGCGCGCAGGATCAGTTCGACGCCCTCGTCGAACATCTCGCGGCTCTGGTCCATCGGCACGCCGAGGCCGACGAACTCGTGCGGCTGGTAGGCGCGGCCGATGCCGAAGTTCAGCCGGCCACGCGACAGGCAGTCGACCAGGGCGAAGTCGGCGGCGGTGCGCAGCGGATGGTTGAACGGCACCACCACGACCGCCGTGCCGATACGCATGCGCTTGATCCGTTGCGCGACGGCGGCGGCGATGACCTGGGTCGAGGTGACGATGCCGTAGGTCGAGAACAGGTGCTCGGCCACCCAGGCGGTGTCGTAGCCGAGCGCCTCGGCGAGTTCGAACAGCTTCATGTCCGACTCCAGCCCCTCCACGCGGAAGGACTGGTCGGGATACTGGCTGAGGCTGAACACGCCCCATTTGAGGCCCTTCTTCATCGGCGTCTCTCCCGTTGTCGGCTTGTTGCCGCATACGGTAGCGACTCGGACGGAGGACGCCAGTCCCCCACCGCGCGCGGCCGGAAGACGGTCAGCGGCCGGTGGCGGAGACGCCCTTGCCGAGCAGGTCGAGCACGGCCTCGGCGAACGCCCACATGTTGCGCTCGCGGTCGCTGTCGCCGGTCTCCAGGGTGATGACGTGCTCGACCGGTCCGCTGATCGCGATGCAGGTGTGGCCGGCATCGTCGCCGTAGCGGTTGCCGGTCGGACCCGCGGCACCGGTCTCGCCGACGCCCCAGTCGGTGCCGAAGGTCTCGCGCGCCGCCTTCGCCAGCATCAGCGCATAGGGCTCGGAGCTGGACCGGACGCCGCGCATCGCCTCCTTCGGGATGCCGGTCAGGGCCGCGCGGGCGGTCGCGGTATAGATGACGGCGCCGCCCTGATAGTAGGCGGAGGCCCCCGGTACGGCGAGCAGCGACGCCGACACGAGACCGCCGGTCGAGGATTCGAACACCCCCACGGTCTGTCCCTGCGCCTTGAGCTTCTCGCCCAGGGCCGTCGCCATTTCGGTCAGTTTCGTCATCGCCGTTCCCTCTCCTTGCACAGGACCGGGATCATGCCAGCCCCCGCACGGGCGCGAAACGGGGGGACGCGTTGCGCGCGGCGCGTCCCTCTAGAGCGTGCCGACGCCGAAGGTGTCGCAGGCGCGCAGTTCGCCGCTGTTGAAGCCGCGGCGGAACCAGCGGACGCGCTGGGCGGAGCTGCCGTGGGTGAAGCTGTCGGGTGCGACGCGGCCGCCGGCCTCGCGCTGCAGGGTGTCGTCGCCGATCGCGGCGGCGGCGTTCAGCCCCTCCTCGAGGTCGCCCTGCTCCAGGATCGCGCGGCTGCGGTCGGCGTGGTTGGCCCAGATGCCGGCGAAGCAGTCGGCCTGCAGTTCCATGCGCACCGACAGCGCGTTGGCGTCCGACTGCGACATCGACTGCTGCAGGCCGCGCACACGGTCCGATACCCCGAGAAGCGTCTGGACGTGATGGCCGACCTCGTGCGCGATGACGTAGGCGCGGGCGAAGTCCCCCGGTGCGTCGAAGCGGCTGTCGAGCTCGTCGAAGAAGCGCACGTCCAGATAGACCTTGCGGTCGGCCGGGCAGTAGAAGGGGCCGACGGCGCTCTGGGCGAAGCCACAGCCCGACTGCGTGCCGCCGGTGTAAAGGACCAGTTTCGGCTCCTCATAGGTGCGGCCCTGGGCCCGGAAGATGGCGCCCCATGTGTCCTCGGTATCGGCCAGGACCTGCGACACGAACTGCCGCGACGCGTCGTCGAGTTCGGGCGGCGGGGTCGGTGCCGCCTGCTCGTAGCCGGTGCCGTCGTCGAGCAGGACGCGCGGATCGATGCCGAGGGCGTAGGACAGGCCCAGAACGACGAGCAGGCCGACGATGCCGATGCCGCCGCCCATCCCGCCACGCTGACCGCGCCTGTCTTCGATGTTGTCGCTCTCGCGACGACCGCCGAGACGCATGTTTCCTCCGTCGGCGCGGCGTGTTGGATCCGTTCCGCGCGGCATCAACGCCGCAGCCGGGCGGCCATTCGTAGACCATCCAATCTGGCCGACTTCAAGGCGGCGCCGCCTTGACCCCTACCCCGCCGCCGTGTCGAATGCGGCAGCTTCGGTGAGGGGCAATCGCAGAGGGAGGAACGGCGTGGACATCAAGGGAACGGTCACGATCGTCACCGGCTCGTCGAGCGGGATCGGGGCGGCCACCGTCCGCCGGCTCGCCTCGAAGGGCGGCAACGTCGTCGTCAACTACAGCCGCAGCGAAGGGCCGGCACGCAAGGTGGCCGAGGAGTGCGAGGCGATGGGCGCCGAGGTGCTCGTCTGCCGCGCCGACGTCTCGGACGATGCCGACTGCAAGCGGCTCGCCCGGGAGACGATGGACAAGTGGGGCCGCATCGACGGCCTGGTGAACAATGCCGGCACGACGAAGTTCGTCGACCATACGGACCTGGACGGCCTGAGCGCCGACGATTTCCTCGGCATCTACCGGGTGAATCTGGTCGGGCCCTACCAGATGATCCGCGCCGTGGCGCCGCACATGAAGGCGGGCGGCCGCGGCGGCGTGGTCAACGTCTCGTCGATCGCCGGCGTCATGGGCACCGGCAGCTCGATCGCCTATGCGGCCTCGAAGGGTGCCCTGAACACCATGACGCTGTCGCTGGCCCGGTCGCTCGGCCCCGAGATCCGCATCAATACGGTGTGCCCGGGCTTCGTCGCCGGCGACTGGCTGCGCCAGGGGCTGGGCGCCGAGCGCTACGACAACACGCTGGCCAACCTGAAGAAGAACAACGCGCTCGCCAACGTGGCGACGCCGGAGACCGTGGCGCAGGCGATCGTCGGGTTCCTGGAGAATGCCGACCTGGTCACCGGCGAGTTCATGATGGTCGACGGCGGCGGCCATCTGGGCGCCGTGCCGCTGCGCGCGCGCTGAGGGAGAAGGACATGTCCGAGAGACAGGGACGCATCGAGGGCAAGGTCGCCTTCATCACCGGCGGCGCGTCGGGCCTGGGCAAGGCGACGGCCGAGCTGTTCGTGCGCGAGGGCGGCCGCGTCGTCGTGGCCGACATCAACGAGGCGATGGGCCGGGAGGTCGCCGCCTCGCTGGGCGACGCCGGGCATTTCGTGAAGCTCGACGTCACCGACGAGGCGCAGTGGATCGCCGCCATGGAGGAGACGCTCGCGCATTTCGGCAAGCTGAACATCATGCTGCAGAGTGCCGGCGTCGGCCTCGGCAAGCCGATCACCGAGATCACCATGGAGGAGTGGCGGCACGTCCACGCCATCGACCTGGACGGCGTCTTCCTGGGCATGAAGCACGGCATTCCCGCCATGGTGAAGTCGGGCGAGCCCTGCTCGATCGTCAACATCTCGTCGATCGCCGGCAACATCGCCGGCCACAACATGGCGGCCTACAACTCGGCCAAGGCGGCGGTGCGACACGTGTCGAAGTCGGCGGCGCTGCACTGCTGCCGCCAGGGCTGGGACATCCGCGTCAACACGGTGCACCCGACCTTCGTCGACACGCCGATCCTCGACCGACACAAGGAGAAGTTCGGCGCTGAGCTGGCCCTGCAGAAGCTCGGCCGGCAGGTGCCGATCGGCCGCGTCGGCAAGCCGATCGAGGTGGCCTATCCGATCCTGTTCCTGGCGTCGGAGGAGTCGAGCTACATGACGGGATCGGAACTGCTGGTCGACGGCGGCATCTCGGCAATGTGAGGCGGCGGGCGCTGCACGGAGCAGTCAGCCCGTCTGCCGTCATTGCGAGAAGGCGCAGCCGACGAAGCGATCCAGGCCACGCGCACCACCGCTTCGGCGCCGGGCGGCGATCCTGCCGTTCACCGCGGCGGGAGTTCGTCACCCGCTTCGGCGGGCCGGCTTCTGCCGGCCCGGTCGAGGATAGCGTAGGCTTCCGCGAGATCCGCCTTCGCGGCCCGAGCGCGAAAATAGCTGTCGGCCTTCAGTGCGGAGAGTTTTTCGGCGATCGCGACATTGACCAGACTGTCGAGTGCGATCCCCTCCGACTCGGCAGCCTTCCGCGCCTCCTCCAGAAGTGCCGGCTCCAGCTGAACTGTCAGACTCGCCTGTTTCACGATCGGGCCTCCACACGCTGCTACGCAGCGGCCGATCCTAATCCGCCAGAAGGTCCCGCACCGCCTGGATGAGGAACCGCTCGTCCTCGCGGTTCTGGACGGGGTGGCCGGCGCGGTGGCCCCAGACGGAGGGGATGGGGCGGAGTTCGGCGTTGCGCAGGTGGACCATCTCGCCGCGGCTGTCGTCGACCTGGAAGTAGAGGTCGGTCTCGCCGGGCATGACGAAGGTGCGCGCCTCGATCGCGCCGAGCGCCGCGGCGAGGTCGCCGCGGTAGAGCTCGTTGTCCGAGATGTCGTTGTGCTCCCAGGTCCAGAACTGGGCGAGCAGGTCGTTGGCGTCGCGGCGGCGGAAATTGCCCTCCCAGGCGGCGACGATGAAATCCTCCATCGAGGCGTAGCCCAGGCCGCGCCAGAGTTCCTTGCGGTAGAAGGTCTGGCTCATCGCCCAGCCGGCATAGAGCCGGCCCATGGCGCGCAGCCCGCGCAGCGGCGGCTCGGCGAACCAGCCGTCGCGCCATGCGGGATCGGCGGTGAGTGCCGCGCGCACGCCGTCGATGAACAGCCTGTTGTGCGGCGAGGTGCGCGCCGAGGTGCAGACGGCCGCCACCCGGTCGACCTTGTCCGGAAAGGCCGCTCCCCACTGATAGGCCTGCTGGCCGCCCATCGACCAGCCGTAGACGAGCGCCAGCCGGTCGATGCCGAACACCTCGGTCAGCAGCCGGCGCTGGGCCATGACATTGTCCCAGGTCGTCACGTGCGGATAGCGGCCGCGGTCGTAGGGGAACGGCGTATTGCTCGGCGACGAGCTGAGGCCGTTGCCGAACATGTTGGGTATGACGATGAACCAGCGCGTCGGGTCGAGCACCCGGTCCTCGCCGATCAGCCACTCGATGTCGGTGTGATGGGCGCCGTAGGAGGTGGGGTAGAGGATGGCGTTCGACTTGTCGGCGTTCAGCCGGCCGTAGGTCTTGTAGACGATCCGCGCGTCCTTGAGGGTCATGCCCCGCTGCAGGCGGAAGTCGCCGAGGCGGAAGGTGGCGGGCTCGTTCATGCGGCCTTCTCCAGCGGCTTGTCGGGAAGCTGGGCATAGACCTCGCGGTTCACGGCGACATAGCCGTCGCCGAGATGGGCGAGCCGGTCGCGGACGATCGCGTGCGCCTGCGGCAGGCGGTGGAACGGGATCGACGGGTAGAGATGGTGCTCGGCGTGGAACGGCATGTTCCACATGAGGAGGCGAACCGGCCAGAGGGTGCGCGTCGTGCGCGTGTTGGTCAGGCCGTTGTCGTCCTCGGTGCAGCCGGTGTGCTCGGCGATCAGGTAGGCGCGCAGGAAGGGCATCGCGAGGAACACCGGCCCGATCCACCAGACCAGCGCCGCGGGCGACCCTGCGACGACCGAGGCGACGGCGATCGCGGCGTAGAGGGCGATCTGCAGCCGCGACGAGGCGACGACCCGCGGCGCCTTGGCCGGCGCGACATAGGGCATGCGCTCGAACCGGCCGGTCGCGATGCGCCGGAGGAAGCCGAGGCGCGAGCGCCAATAGGGCAGCCCCGACAGCAGCCAGAGATAGTGGCCGCGGCTCCTGGGCGGGTTCAGGTCGCGCTCGGGGTCGCGCTCCGGGTCCTGGGTGTACTTGTGATGGGCCGCGTGGAATTCGCGATAGAAGTCGACATTGTTGAAGAAGACGGCGCCGGCCAGCCAGCCGACGACGTCGTTCAGCCAGCGCGAGCGGAAGGCCGTGTAGTGCGAGCCTTCGTGGAACGGCGCGAAGCAGGCGACCAGCACGATGCCGTGCAGCACCATCGCCGGCACCAGCAGCCACCACGTGCCCAGCGCCAGCCAGACGAGCGCAGCCGTCGCCGCCATGATGGCGAGATGCGCCGCGAGACGGGCGAGCCCCGGCAGGTCCGAGCGCTCGCTGAGGCTGCGCAGGTCCTCCGGGCGGATGACCCGCTTGGCCTCCGCCGCCGCCGAGCGCGGGCGCCGCGCCCGCCCGCTTTCTGCCGTCCCGATCGCAGCCATCGCAAACCTCCCGCCGTCGCCGGAGCCCAGAGCCGACCTCAGTCTAGCAAGAAACGCGCACGCGGATCAGCCTCCAGGCGCCTGGGCAGCCACGGCGTCCTCCGGCGTGCGCCCTTCGGTGATGGTCGAAGTCAGTGTTTGAAGCAATGCTCCCTGTGCCACTGCATGAAGTGCGGATGCGGACGGTCGGCCGGACGCAGCGGCGCCAACACGCGACCGCTCTCGTTGATCATCGCCTGGATCCCCTGGGGATCGTTGACCTGCCGCGACACCAGGATCGTCAGATCGTCGGCGACGCTGATCAGGCCCCTGTCGAACATCCAGTGCGCAGTTCCCGTCAGGGCCAGTCCGTTCGTGACGATATCGGGCCCGCTGGCCTCGACCGGTCGAATGTGCGCCGCCTCGACCTCGGCTCGGCCGCCGCCATTGATCAGCCTGAGCCCGGTGATTGCGCAACGGGCGTCGTAGGCGCGCAGGACCACGCGCCGAAAGACACGGTCTCGGACGATGCGCGAGCCGAGATAGGCGACCCGGGTTCTTTCGCCCTCGTATTCGAACGGCAGGATGTCCTCATGGAATCCGGCGTCCCCGACGGCATCGTCGACGCGCGGCAGCACGTCGTTGCGATCCGAGAGCCCCACTTCAATGATCCGTCGAAAGTCCGAGCCGGAAATGGGCCGGACCGCGGCCTGCGCACGGCCCGAGATCCGGCCCTCCTCATTGAGCACGCCGCGCTCGATGACCCCGTCGGTGCCGCTGAACGGCACGGGGGTCGCAAAATCGAGATAGCTTCCCGGCGCGATCAGCGCGAGGTGCATGCCCGGCGCGGTCGGATCCGGAACAACGGATTCGACCTTCGCGACGGCAAAGTAGCCGCGGGTCGCGAGAACCTTGCGAGGCTCGTAGTAGATGATCCAATCACCGACGCAGGCCTGCACCCGCTTCAGATATTGCGCCGGAAACTGGTACCGTTCGGCCGGGCTGTCGTCATAGATCGAGTCGGCGCGGTGAATGAAGACCGTAGGACACGCTCCCGCTTTCCGACCCAGGCCTGACGAGCGCCCGGCTATGCCGGCTCGGCGTCGCGCTTCTTCATCATCGCGACGTAGGCCGGCCGGGACTGGCAGGCGGCGAGCCAGGCCCTCACGCGCGGGGCGGCCTCGAACAGTTCCTTGGCCGGGGCGGCGTAGCGGACGACTTCGGCGAGGTTGATGTCGGCGACGGTGAAGCGGCCGCCGACCACATGGCCGGTCTCCGCAAGCGTGGCGTCGAGGACGGCGAAGGGCGCGCGCAGCGCCTCGATCGCCGCCTTGGCGACGGCGGGGTCGCGCTCGGCCTCGGGCTTGGCGACCATGTGGTAGAGGACCTGGATCGAGTGCGGTTCGACCTCGGTCGCGGCCCACAGCGTCCACGACGTCATCAGCCCCTCCTCCGCCATGCTCGCCGGCGCTAGCGGGCCGCCGTGCTTGCGGGCGAGATAGAGGTTGATCGCCAGCGATTCGTGCAGAATCAAGCCGTCGTCGTCGATCGACGGGATGTGGCCATTCGGGTTCACCTTCAGGAAGGCCGGCGAGCGCGAGTTCAGCGGCGCGTCCGGTGCGCCGGGGTTCGCGAGCCGGTTCGCCTGGACGACGGGCACGAGTTCGAACGGCACGCCCAGCTCGTCCAGAAGCCAGATGTTGCGCGAGGCGCGCGAGCGGTAGACGCCGTAGAGCTTGAGCATGCGGGGCCGTTCCTTCCAGTTCGTGCGGTGGATGCTAAGCGCAATCGCGGGGCCGGCACCAGTGGCACCGACACCCCGTGGTGCAGTGGCACTGGACAGTCCGGCCGCGGCGGCGCGATGGTCGCCGAAACAGACGGAGACGCCCGATGCCCAGCAGCCAGTCCGAGAAGGCCGACCGCTTCCGCGCCCTGCATGCGGGACCGGAGGCCTTCGTCATCGCCAACCCGTTCGACGCCGGATCGGCCCGCGTGCTGGAGGGCCTGGGCTTCGCGGCGCTGGCGACGTCGAGCGGCGGCTTCGCCGGGACGCTCGGCCGGCGCGACGGGCGTGTGACGCGCGACGAGGCGCTGACCCATGCGCGGCTGGTCGTCGAGGCGGTGGACGTGCCCGTCTCGGCCGACCTGGAGAACGGCTTCGGCCACGCACCGGACTTCGCCGCCGAGACGGTGCGGCTGGCCGCCGGCACGGGCCTCGTCGGCTGCTCGATCGAGGACGCGACCGGCGACCCGGACCGGCCGCTCTATCCCCTCGAGGAGGCGGTCGCCCGGATGGAGGCGTCGGTCGCAGCGGCGCGCTCCCTGCCCTTCGCCTTTACGCTGACCGCGCGCACCGAGAACTTCCTGCGCGGCAATCCCGACCTGGACGACACGATCCGCCGGCTGCAGGCGTTCGAACAGGCCGGGGCCGACGTGCTGATGGCGCCCGGCCTGCCGACCCTGGAGGCGGTGCGCGCCGTCTGCGCCGCGGTCGGCAAGCCGGTCAACTTCATGGTCGGCATCCCCGGCAAATCGTTCAGCGTCGCCGACCTGCAGGCGGCCGGCGTGCGCCGCATCAGCCTCGCCACCTCGCTCTGGCGCGCCGCGATGACCGGCCTGCTCGACGCCGCGCGCGAGGTGAAGGACAAGGGCACCTTCGGCTATGTCGAGACGGCGACGCGGGCGATGAACGACTTTATGCGCAACGACCCGCGGGGGTGACGCGTCGGCCTGGGGGCGCGGGCGTCCCGCCCGCCGTCGGCCGGGCGGGAAAGGGCGGGCGGGACGCCCGCGCCCCCGGGGTCCTCAATAGTTCGCCTTGTCCTCCACCGAATGGCCGCGCTTGGGGATCAGCATCGAGCGGTCGAAGCTCATGACGACGGTGCCGTCGGCCTTCTTGCCGATCGTGCGGATCTTCACGATGCCCTGGGTCGGGCGCGAGGCGGATTCGCGTTTCTCCAGCACCTCGGACTCCGCATAGAGCGTGTCGCCGGCGAAGACCGGGGCGGTCAGCTTGATGTCGGTCCAGCCGAGATTGGCGATGGCCTTCTGGCTGGTGTCGCTGACCGTCATGCCGACGACGATCGAGAGCGTGAGCGTGCTGTTGACCAGCGGCTGGCCGAACTCGCTGTGCCTGGCGTACTCGCGGTCGAAGTGCAGCGGGTGGGTGTTCATCGTCAGCAGGGTGAAGGCCGTGTTGTCGTATTCGGTGATCGTCCGGCCGGGGCGGTGCTCGTAGACGTCGCCGACGGTGAAGTCCTCGTAGTAGCGGCCATAGGTCTCGCGGTAGCGGTTCGGGCCGACCTGCTTCCAGTTCTGGGTCATCGCGCGGGCGTTCCTCGGTTGGACGTCGTTCGGGTCGCGGGACGATAGGTCCGCGGCCGCCGACGCACAACGCGAGGCGGCATCAGCCGCGCTTCCCGCCGGCCGGAGGGACCCTACGCACCCGGGAACCAATGTCCGCCGACATGGTTGCGGCGACGGGAGGTGCAGCATGAGCAAACGTGGAGAATCGTCGCGAGCCGGCCGTTTCGCAGGCGGCGTGGCGACCGGGGTGTTTGGGACGCTGGTGCTCCTGGCGGGCATCGGCGTCACGGTCGCCTATACCGGCGCCTACAACATCGCGGCGACCGAGGAGCATACCTCGGTCGTGCGGTGGGCCTTCGACACGACCTTCCACAACTCCATCGAGCGGCACGCCGCGGATGCCGTGCCGCCGGAGGCGATCACGCCGGCAATGCTGGAGAACGGGGCGGGTCACTACAAGGCGATGTGCGAACACTGTCACGCCGGGCCCGGCGCGGAGCGGGCCGAATGGGCGGCCGGGATGCGGCCGAGGCCGCCCCATCTGGCCGAAGCGGCCGCGCACTGGACCCTGCCGCAGGTCTTCTGGCTGGCGAAGCACGGCGCCAGAATGACCGGCATGCCCGCCTTCGGACCGACGCACGACGACGCCACGCTCTGGGGCATCGCCGCCTTCGTCAAGGAACTGCCCGGCATGACGCCCGACGACTACGCGGCGACGGGCGCATCGGAAGGTGGGCACGGCGCCGCGCACGGCGGCGGTGGGGCCGGCCACGAGCATGGGCCGCAGGGTGCGACGCCCGGCGGCGGAACCCGCTGAAGACGAGAACCGGAAGGGATCCAGATGTCCTACTGGCGCTTCGCCGCGATGATCGCGACCTCGACGGTCGTGATGTTCGGGCTGATGTACCTGAACACCTATGCCTTCGAGCACGTGTTCTGGAGCGAGACGCGCGCCTGGATGGCGCTGCTCATGGGCGCCACCATGGCGGTGATCATGCTGTCCTTCATGCTCGGCATGTACGGCAACCGCAGGCTGAACATCGGCATCTACGTCGGCGCCGTCGCCGTCTTCGCGCTGTCGCTGTGGCTCGTGCGCGCGCAGGTAACGGTGGACGACGGCGAATATATGCGGGCGATGATCCCGCACCACTCGATCGCGATCATGACCAGCGAACGCGCGCAGATCAGCGACCCGCGGGTGCGCAAGCTGGCCGACGAGATCATCGAGGCGCAGGAGCGCGAGATCGCCGAGATGAAGTATCTGATCGCGGACCTGGAGGCCCGAGACTGATGCTCGAGACTTTTGCCAGCCGATCCGGCCGTCCATGCGGGCGGGCCGGTCGATCGAAGCACCGGGCGGCACGGCACGCCCTCATCCTCGTTCTCTTAGCCGCGGCGGGCTGCGGCGAAGGCGGCGCCCCGGACGACGACCTCGCCGGGATCCGCGCACCGGAGCCGGCGCGGATCCTCCCGGCCGAGGAGGCGATCGCCGGTGCGCAGGTGGCGACGCTCGATCCGGCGCCGATGCAGGAGGCCGAGATCCGATCCGCCCTGGGGGACGGCCCGCGCTGCACCTTCCGCTACACCAGCAGCGGCGAGCCGGTGCTGGCCGCGCGGATGCTGGCCGCCGCCGCGCATGAGGGGATCGTCAAGCTGAACGGCAACCTTATCCGGGCCGGCGCCACGCCGGCCGACGACGGCCTGCTGCTGGAAGCCGGCCGCATCCGCCTGACCCTCACGCCGCTCGCCGGGGCCGCGTCGGATGCCGGTGGCGAGGTGCAGACCGAGGCCGACCTGGTCTTCGAGGTCGGCGACGAACTGCGCGCGGGATACCGCGGCTACTATCGGTGCGAACGGGAGCGTGCGCGGGCGGGCTGAGGCATCAGGCAGGATGATCCTTGCGGGCGACTAGCCGAGGCAGCATCTCACCGTCGTCTTGCCCTTCAGGATCCCGCGGCGATGTCCGATCCAGAACGCACCACCACGGTTTCCACCAACGGTCGGGTGACCCTGCCGAAGGCGATCCGCGATCGGCTGCACTGGGGCGCGGGAACGCGCCTGGTGGTCGAGAGCACGGCGGACGGCGTCCTGCTGAAGCCGGCTGCATCGTTTCCGCCGACCGAGATAGACGCGGTGTTCGGGTCGCTGGCCTTCGACGGTCCGGCGAAGTCGGTCGAGGAGATGGACGGCGCGGCGCCGTGGGAACGCGGCTGACGGATCTGTCCGGGGTGCAAGTCCGGGCGCCGTGATCCGGGCGCGCGGCGCGGACCTGCCGGCTGCGGCGCCCCGCGGGATGATACCGCGGCGGTGGAACCGTCGGCGGCCCTGGTCGGTTGGGACATGGACCAACCGAACCCGCGCCCCCGGCAGGAGTACCATCGCATGCGCCTTTCCCGACCGCTCGCCGCCCTTCCGCCGCTCCTGGTTGTTCTCGGCGCGCTCGCGATGCCGGCCGCCGCGCAGGAGACGCTGACCGGCTGCCAGTCGCAGCGTAGCCTCGAACAGGTGATCAGCAGCGACAGCAAGCTGATGCCGGACGACTGCCGGGTGCTGAAGGTCACGCCGGTCGACACGGACCGTGGCCGCCTGTGCGTCGTCGACCTGTCGTCGTCGCAGGACGGGGTGCTGCAGCAGCTGCGCGATGTCGCAGCGGCCCAGCAGTGGTGGGTGCGGTGCGACGCGCTGGGCCAGACCGTACGCTGAGGCAGATGGCGCGCTGAGGCTCTACCGTCCCACTCAGTCCAGGTCCGAGACGTAGCCGTCGATCGGCAGGACGGCCCTGCCCTGGCGGATCGGCACGCAGTCGGGCGGGAAGTCCTGGCGGAAATCGGCGCCGCGGGCGGTCGCTTCGTCGAGGAAGCGCTCCAGGTGATCCATGGCGCCCGTCGGCAGGTCGTGCAGGACCATGAGTGTCCAGGATCGCTCCTCGATCTGCGTCAGGGCGCGCTCGACCCAGCCGTCCGGGTCGGCCCAGTCGCGCGGGATGGCGTTCCACAGGACGCAGTCATAACGCTCCCGCTCCAGCCAGCGCACGACGGACGGCTTCAGCAGGCGGCGGTCGAGGTTGCCGCCGCCGCCGAACGGCCGGAACAGCCTGTCCTCCTCCCCCAGGTCGGCGAGCAGGCGTGCCGTCGGCACCAGTTCGCGCTCCACGACGCCGGGGTCGGGATCCGCGCCGAGCGGCGTCTCGTGGGTGAACGTATGGTTGCCGAGCCGGTGGCCTTCGGCACGGGCGCGGACGGCGAGGTCGCGGCAAGCGGGATCGCCCAGCTTTGAGCCGACGAGGAAGAAGGTCGTGCGCAGGCCGCGCGCCGCCAGGATGTCGAGCACGCGCGGCGTCGTCGCCGGATCGGGGCCGTTGTCGAAGCTCAGGGTCAGGTCGGGCATGGGCGCTCGCGGATACGGGGCCGGTGCAACGTAAAGGGTGCAGTGTAGGCCAGGCGCGCGCCGAATGCGCGGCCGTCGCGGGCGGGTCGCATTGTGCCGGCACGATCCCTGCTCTAGCGTTTCCGCCACCGAAGCGCCGCCGCCTTCCCCTCCTTCCCGCCACCCCGGAGACCCGCGTGCCGATCGTCGCCGTCGTCTGGGGCGGGTTCTTCCTGATCAACGTCAACGTCGCGGTCATCATCCCGCTGCTGCCCTTTATGCGGCGGGATCTCGACCTTGGCAGCGTCGAGGCGGGTGCCATCCTGGCGGCGTTCCCGGTGGCGGCGCTGGTCGGCAATCTGGTGCTGGGGCCGTTCATCGACCGTTACGGGCGCAAGCGGTTCATCGCGGCCGGCGGCTGCGGTGCGGCGGTGACCCTGCTGGCGACGGCCTTCGCGCCCGACGCGGCGACGGTGATCGCGCTGCGGGCGGCGACGGGCCTGTTCATGCCGATGGTCGGCGCGTCGGTGTTCGCCGCCGTCTCGGACTATTACCCCGCCGAGGCGCGGGCGAGGATCACCGGCTACGTCACCTCGGCGGCGCCGGTGGCGATGCTGCTGTCGCTGTCGCTGGGGGTGGTGTCGGGCGGCCTGCTCGACTGGCGCGTGGCGCTGGCCGGGCTGGCGGCGTTCGCCGCCCTGCT
>Ga0209024_1000893_pt1 | contig 34992 bp, 31 predicted proteins | sample AutmiccommunBRH5_FD_187380 | JGI IMG/M metagenome (GOLD analysis project Ga0209024, IMG submission 187380) | Deep subsurface microbial communities from Mt. Terri, Switzerland - Autotrophic microbial communities BRH/5 (SPAdes) (version 2) | ecosystem: Environmental > Aquatic > Deep subsurface >...
GACTCGAACCCCCACACCCGAAGATACCAGAACCTAAATCTGGCGCGTCTACCAATTCCGCCACGCCCGCCCAGCTAAGCCGTCATATTCTATCGAACTACGATTGACCCGCGCGCCTAGCGTAAAGGCGCCTGAAGGGCAAGCAGGCTTTGCAAGCGTTTTAACCCAATTTCTTCTTCAGCAATTCATTGACCACCTGCGGATTGGCCTTGCCCTGCATCGCTTTCATTGTCTGACCGACGAAGAAACCGAACAGCTTGTCCTTGCCATCCCGATATTGGGCGACCTTGTCCTCGTTGGCCGCCATCACTTCGGCGATCACCTTCTCGATCGCGCCGGTGTCGGATTCCTGGACAAGCCCTTGCTCCTCGACGATCTTCTTCGCGCCCTCGCCGGTTTCGAGCATGATCTCGAACACCTGCTTGGCGATCTTGCCGGAAATCGTGCCGTCGGCGACCAGACCGAGCAGCTCCGCGGCCTGCGCCGGGGAAACCGGGCTGTTCTCGATGCCGACGCCGAGCCGGTTGAGCGCGCCGAACAGCTCGGAGGTCACCCAGTTTGCGGCGCTGCTGGCGATTTTTTCCGGTTCGTCGCTGATGTCGAGCAACTGCTCGAACCACAGAGCGGTTTCGTGCTCTGCCGTCAGCACCGCAGCATTATAAGGGCTGAGGCCGAGGACATTCTTGTAGCGGGCACGCTTTTCGTCGGGCAGTTCCGGCAGGCTGGCCTTGCAGTCGAAGATGAAATCATCGTCCAGTTCCAGCGGCAGCAGGTCGGGATCGGGGAAATAGCGATAGTCATGCGCATCTTCCTTCGACCGCATCGACCGGGTCTCGTTGCGGTCGGGATCGAACAGGCGGGTTTCCTGCACAACGGTGCCGCCATCCTCGATCAGGTCGACCTGGCGCTGCGCCTCATATTCGATCACCTGCTGGATGAAGCGCATCGAGTTGACATTCTTGGTCTCGGTGCGGGTGCCGAGCTCGCCGCCCGGCTTGCGCACGCTGACATTGACGTCGGCGCGCATCGAGCCCTGTTCCATATTGCCGTCGCAGGAGCCGACATAGCGCAGGATCGAGCGCAGCTTGCGGACATAGGCCGCCGCTTCCTTGGGCGAGGTCATGTCCGGCTTGGAGACGATCTCCATCAGCGCGACGCCGCAGCGGTTGAGATCGACATAGGACATGGTCGGATGCTGGTCGTGCATCAGCTTGCCGGCATCCTGCTCGATATGGATGCGCTCGACGCCGATCGCCTTGCCGTGGGCATCGGGGTCCTTCTCGTCGAGCGAGATCTGGATCACGCCCTCGCCGACGATCGGGTGGTAGAGCTGCGAAATCTGGTAGCCCTGCGGCAGATCGGCGTAGAAATAATTCTTGCGGTCGAAGCGCGAATATTTGTTGATCTGGGCGTTGATCGCCAGGCCGGTGCGCACCGCCTGGCGGACGCATTCGGCATTGAGCGTCGGCAGCATCCCGGGCATGGCCGCGTCGACCAGGCTGACCTGGGTGTTCGGCTCCGCGCCGAATTCGGTCGAGGCGCCGGAAAAGAGCTTCGACTTGGAGGTGATCTGGGCGTGGACCTCGAGGCCGATCACGACCTCCCATTCGCCGGTTCCGCCCTGGATACGATATGTTGATTCAGTCATTTCTACCACCACTGCTCCGGTTTCGCGACAAAGCCGGCGCGTTCCTCGATTGCCAGGCCCGCGTTGAAGACGCCCTGTTCGTCCAGCGCCTTGCCGATGATCTGCAGGCCGAGCGGCAGGCCCTTGCCGTCGAGGCCGGCGGGCACCGACATCGCGGGCAGTCCGGCCAGCGAGCTGGGCACGGTGAACACGTCGTTGAGATACATGGCGAGCGGGTCATCGCTTTTCTCGCCCAGGCCGAAGGCGGCGCTCGGCGAAGTCGGGGTCAGCAGCAGGTCGCAGCTGTTCCAGGCCTTGTCGAAATCCTGCGAGATCAGCGTCCGGACCTTCTGCGCCTGGGTATAATAGGCATCATAATAGCCGGCGGACAGCACATAGGTACCGATCATGATCCGGCGCTTCACTTCCGGGCCGAAGCCGGCTTCGCGGGTCGCGGCATACATGTCCTGCAGCCCTGCCCCGTCCGGCAGGTCGCGCAGGCCGTAGCGCACGCCGTCATAGCGGGAGAGATTGGACGATGCTTCGGCGGGGGCGATGATATAATAAGCGGGCAGCGCATATTTGGTGTGCGGGAGGGAGACATCGACGATGGTTGCCCCGGCATCCTTCAGCATCTCGATGCCCCGCTGCCAGAGCGCATCGATCTCGGCGGGCATGTTTTCGACCCGATATTCCTTGGGAATGCCGATCTTCTTCCCCGCCAGATTGCTGCTGAGCGCCGTTTCCCAGTCGGGAACGGGCAGATTCAGCGAAGTCGAATCCTTGGGATCGAAACCGGCCATGGCCTCGAGCATGATCGCGCAGTCGCGGACGTCATGGGCCATCGGTCCGGCCTGGTCGAGCGAGCTGGCAAAGGCGATCGTGCCCCAGCGCGAGCAGCGGCCATAGGTCGGCTTGAATCCGGTTATACCGACGAAAGCGGCGGGCTGGCGGATCGAGCCGCCGGTGTCGGTGCCGGTGGCCGCGGGCGCGATGCGGCCGGATACGACTGCGGCGCTGCCGCCCGACGAGCCACCGGGGGTCAGGTCGCTGTTGCCGCCGTCATTGCGCCGCCAGGGCGAGATCACATTGCCGAAGGCGCTGGTCTCGTTCGACGAGCCCATCGCGAACTGGTCCATGTTGAGCTTGCCGAGCATGCCAGCGCCAGCCCGGAACAGGTTGGCGGAGACGGTCGATTCATATTGCGGGACAAAGCCCTCGAGAATGTGGCTGGCTGCGGTGGTCGCCACGCCCTGGGTGCAGAACAGATCCTTCATGCCGATCGGCACGCCGGCCATCTTGCCGAGCGTTTCGCCCGCTGCCCTGGCCTTGTCCGTAGCTTCCGCCGCTGCCAAGGCATGCTCCGGTGTCTCGACCAGAAAGGCGTTGAGCGGCTTGGCCGCGCCGACCCGCGCGATGAAGGTCTCGGCGACTTCCCTGGCGGTGAAATCGCCACCGTCAATGCCGCTGCGGATGCCGGCAATACCCAGGTCATATATTTCGGTCATAGCGCCGACTCCGTTCGTGCTGAGCTTGTCGAAGCACTGGTTCGTGCCGCCTGGCCCTTCGACAGGCTCAGGGCGAACGGGCTTCTTGTCGGACGGGTCATTATTCGATCACCTTCGGAACCGCGAAAAAGCCATGTTCGGCGACGGGCGCGTTGGCCAGTATCTTGTCGCGGATTTCGCCGTCGGTGACGACATCGTCGCGCAGCCGCAGCTTGTTCGGGATGACGGCCGTCATCGGCTCGACCTTCGAACAATCCACTTCGCCCAGTTGCTCGACCCAGCCCAATATCTGGTTGAGTTCGGGCACGAAGGCGTCTGCCTCGGCCTCGGTGATCGCGATCCTCGAGAGACTGGCGATTTTTTTGACCGTTTCCTTATCGATTGACATGACTCATTCTTTTCAGGTTCATCTTTTTTCGGGTATTTCGGAATTTATATGTGTACCGAGCGCCGCTAGCACTGGCGCGAAGCGGCTTCAAGCGGATTGAAGCGGCAAATAACTGGTTGGAGTATCATTTGGCCCGCAAGTTTCTCTATTTTGTCGCCGCCATGGTTATATTGGTGATTGCCGGCGCGTTCGTGTTTCGCGTCTATGGTGACGAACTGATGGAAGTGGCCTTTGTGCCGGAGACCGGATTCACCGCCCAGCAAGTGCTCGAAACCAATGTCTATGCCGATACCGGGATGTGGCTGGCCCGTCCCGAACTGATAAAGGGCAACCCTGCCTTGTGGCTGCCGCAGTATCTGGAGGAAACAGACGCGGCGTTGCCCGACAGCAAGAAAGCCGCCGTCTTTTTCATTCATCCAACATCCTTTCTGAAGAAGGATCGCTGGAATGCGCCGCTTGATGACAAGGAATCGCAGGACCGCGCGCGGATATTTCTGCGCGGTCAGGCCAGTGCATTCAACGCGGTCGGCGATGTCTGGGCGCCCCGCTATCGCCAGGCGACGCTCGGCGCCTTTCTCACCGAGAAACCCGAAGGCCAGCAGGCGCTGGATGCCGCCTATCAGGACGTGCTGGCGGCCTTTGACTATTTTGTCTCTGAAATCCCGGACGATCAGCCGGTCATCCTGGCCGGACACAGCCAGGGTAGCCTGCATCTGACCAATCTGCTCAAGGACCGGGTTGCGGGCACGCCGCTCGCCAACCGGATCGTTGCTGCCTATGTAGTCGGCTGGCCGGTTTCGGTGGACACCGACATTCCCGAAATGGGGCTGGATATCTGTGAAACAGCGGACCAGACCGGTTGCATATTGAGCTGGCAGAGCTTTGCCGAACCTGCAGATTACGGCCGGATCATTGACGTCTATGACCGGACGATCGGATTCAACGGGGAACCACGCAAGGACAGCAAGTTGCTCTGCTCCAACCCGATCAAGGGCGATATCGATTCGGTCGCTCCCGCCTCTTCCAATCTCGGAACCCTGGTACCCAATGACGATCTGAGCGACGCCAATCTCGTCGCCGGCGGGGTTCCTGCACGATGTGACAAGCGGGGCTTTCTGCTGATCGGCGACCCTCCGGAAATGGGTCCCTATGCGCTGCCCGGCAATAATTATCATGTCTATGACTACAGCCTGTTCTGGACCAATATCCGGGCCGATGTGCGACGGAGGATGACGGTATTTCTGGCGCCCTGATCAGCGACGATGTGGAGGCCTTCCGTCATGCGCTGCCCGATGGTGGCCGATTGCTGGGTCTCGATATCGGCACAAAGACCGTGGGTATGGCGCTGTGCGATTCCCACTGGACCTTTGCGACAGCGGCGGAAACGATCGAACGGCGCAAATTTTCCAAGGATGTCGAGCGAATCAAGGCGGTGATCACCGATCAACATATCGTAGGAATAGTGGCAGGGCTGCCGCTCAACCTCGATGGCAGCCAGAGCCAGCAGACCCAGGCGGCCCGGTCCTTCGCGCAAAATTTGAAGCCGCTCGGCCTGCCGATATTGCTGTGGGACGAGCGGTGGAGCACCCAGGCAGTGACCCGCGATCTGATCGCATCGGATGTCAGCCGGAAAAAACGGGCCAAGGTCATCGACAAGATGGCGGCTGCCTATATTTTGCAGGGGGCCATAGACAGGCTTGCCGCACTGTCATGATGGCTCTATAGCACCCGCTTCAATGACATCGCAGCAAACAGGTTCACCGCATCAGTTTCCCGCCGGATCGGATGCTTTCCCTCATCGTCATCTATTGGGCATCGCGGGGCTGCAGCCCTGGGAGATATTGTTCCTGCTGGAAGAGGCGAAGCAGTGGGTCGATCTCAACAGGAAATCCAGCAAGCATGCCGACCGGCTCGACGGTCTGACGGTGATCAACGCCTTTTTCGAGAATAGCACGCGGACGCTGCTCTCCTTTGAAATTGCCGGCAAGCGGATGGGCGCGGATGTTGTCAACATGCACGCGGCGCAGTCAAGCATCAAGAAAGGCGAGACGCTGATCGACACGGCGGTGACGCTGAACGCGATGAAGGCGGACGCGATCGTGATCCGGCACGGCAGTTCCGGGGCGGTGCAGCTGATCGCCGACAAGGTCGACTGCCCGGTGCTCAACGCCGGCGACGGCAGTCACGAACATCCGACGCAGGCGCTTCTCGATGCCCTGACCATCCAGCGCCGCAAGGGCGACATCAGCGGCCTGACGGTGACCATCTGCGGCGATGTCATGCACAGCCGGGTGGCGCGATCCAATATCTATTGCCTGACCACGCTCGGCGCCAAGGTGAAGGTGTGCGGTCCCCCCTCCCTGCTGCCCGCCGCGCTCGATCGGTTCAACGTCGAGGTATTCACGGATCTTGACGAGGCGCTCGAAGGCAGCGACGTGGTCATGATGCTGCGGCTCCAGAATGAACGGATGAACGGCAATTTCATCCCCAGCCCGCGCGAATATCACTATCTCTACGGACTGACCCGGAAGCGACTCACTCGTGCCAAGCAGGACGTGCTGGTGATGCATCCCGGCCCGATGAACCGCGGGGTCGAGATCGACAGCGATGTGGCGGATGATCCGGACCATTCCGCGATAACCGAGCAGGTCGAGATGGGCGTTGCGGTACGAATGGCCTGTCTGGATGTCCTGACCCGGCAATCCCGCGGCGTGGAGGGCTGGTCATGAAACGGATTTTCACCGATGCGCGCTTGCTGTTGCCCGGCGAAGAGCATCCCCAGACCGGCAGCCTGATTGTCGAGGGCGAGCATATCGTTTCGGCAGCCGCAAATGGGGAGCAGGAAGGCGGCGATGCAATCGATTGTCAGGGCAGGATATTGGCACCGGGCATTGTCGACCTGGGCGTCTTCGCAATCGACAAGCCGGCCTTTCGCTTCGGCGGGATTACCCGCGCCGCGCTGATGCCGGACCAGTCGCCGGTGCTCGATCTGCCGGCCATGATCAAGCAAAGCGCCGCCGAAGGCAAACCCGACCTGTGGTCCCACCCGCTAGCGGCTGCGACAATCGGGCTGGAAGGCACGCATATGGCCGAAATCGGCCTGATGAAGCGCTCCGGCGCGAAGGCCGTCGCGACCGGGCGGCAATGGATTGCCGACAGCGGCACGATGCTGAGGCTGTTACAATATTGCAAATCGCTGGATTTGGCCCTGATCGTGCACAGCGAGGATGCCGGACTGACGCAAGGCGCTGTCGCCACCGATAGTGAAACCGCAACCCGGCTCGGCCTCGCCAGTGCACCATCGGCGGCGGAAGCGATCTCGATCGCCCGCGACATTGCGCTGGTCCGGGAAACCGGAGCCCATGTGCATTTTCGTCAGGTGACCACTCGGGACGGCCTGAACCTTGTCCGGGCGGCAAAAGGCGACAACTTGCCAGTGACTTGCGGTATCACGCCCGCCCATTTGCTCCTGTCCGATATCGCGATCAGCGATTTTCGCACTTTCACCAGGCTTTCGCCCCCGCTGCGCAGCGAGACCAATCGTCTGGCCTGTTTGCAGGCGGTTAAGGACGGAACCATTGATGTGATTTCTTCCGGTCATGATCCGCGCGGGCCGGAGGACAAGCGTCTGCCCTATGCCGAAGCCGCACCCGGCATGGCCGGGGCCGAGACATTGCTGGCGCTGTCGCTGACTCTGGTTCGCGACGGGACAATTTCGATCGGCCGCCTGTTCGAGCTGCTATCCGCCAATCCCGCGAAAATCCTGGGAGTCGAGGCAGGCTTGCTGCAAGCGGGCTATGAGGCTGATTTCATCTTGATCAACGAGGACAGTCCGTGGCAGGTGGATACCCGAAAAATGGCCGCCGCGGCCGGCAACACGCCCTTTGACGGACTTCCCGTGCAGGGCCGGGTCACCGCAATATATAAAGGCGGCAGAGCCTATTAGCCCGCCGCCTTCACTGCATTTCTGATGGACTAGCGTGCCGCCAGTTTTGTCTCGCTCTGACTGGCCATGCGCGAGGGCGCGACCTTGTTGACGCCAGGGGCATGACGCACGATGCAATTGCCCCCTCTGGCCTTGATGCCGGCACACATGGCTTCGGCCGTCCGCTGGTTGCCAAATCCGATGGCGGCCAAGCGGTATAGGGTCCGGCCCTTCACGTTAATCCGCGAGCTTGCATATTCGAAGGCATTCAGATCGGCATTCTGGGCCGACAAGATCCCCCAGGCGCGCTTGGCTCCCTCAGGCGAGGAAAAAGCGCCAAGCTGGACCAGATGGGTGCCAACCGAGGAAGCAACGGCTTTCGCGGTCGGCTGATAGGCGGTTTTCTGCAGCACGGGTTTGGCCGATGCCGTAGTCTGAACTGCGGCTGTTCTTGCCGGCTGCCGCTTGCCGCTCTCCACAACGAACTTCGTGGATGGCGCAGCGCTTTTTGGCTGGGACCCGGTCTTGCTGACCGCAGCATTGGCCGGAGCGCTTCCGGGGACATTGCTAGCTGGAACGGTAACCGAGGCCACCTTCACGTTATTTTCCGCGGCCAGGAAATCCACATCCCCTGCGTCTGACGGCGCCGGTCCGATGGCTGGCAGCGGGGCGTTGCGGTCAAAGCTGGCAACTTCCTGGCTATAATCACGTTCGGCAGACGCCGCGACATTGACCGGAGCGTGGCTTGGCTGGAGTGCCAGCTGGATCGGTTGACCCGGATCATTTGCCACGGGTGTCACATTGAGGAGCGTGGCAACGCGCATCTGATAGGCACCAGGACGGGCCATCTGGGCCCATTCCATGACCCGGTCATTGACCGCAGCCGGTGCAACATCCTGGACCGCCATCAGCTTCGCTTCTTTCCAGCGACCGTCCAGCGCATAGGCCAGGCCGAGGTTTTGGCGCGTGCGGCCCGTGGCACTGGATTCACGGATGGCTTGTTCCAGCACCTCGATCGCCGACTTGCTGTCGCCGGTCAGCGCCAGAGCGAGACCGTAATCGGCCGATGGAATATACTGGCGATTGGCGACGACCAGCGTTCTTGCCTTGTCGGCTTTGCCCTGGCCCAATTGGGCCAGGCTGAGGCTCAGGATCGTGCGTGCATCGGTCTTGCCAAGTTCCATCGCATCCTGAAAGCTGCGTTCCGCCGAAGCCATGCGACCCGCAGCCAGATAGGCCTGGCCCAGCAGCGCCCGCGTTTCCGAGTCATTGCCATAACCGGCGACCGACCGTTCGGCATAGGCAATCGCCTCGTCGACTTCTCCCTTGGCCATCGCCTTTTCCGCCTTTTTGGCATATTTCGCGGCGTCTTTTGCCGTGGCCGGTTTGCTCGAAATGGAAGCGACAGAACCGCCTCCAAACGGACCACAACCTGTCAACACGGTGGCGAACACCATGGAGGAAGCAGCCATTTTCAAAATCACATCGCGTTTCATTTCTATGCCCTCGCAATAAAAGTCAGTCGTTCCGTCATAAACTTTCTCACACCTGTTTCAGGCAGTTCCGCGCGACGGTACGCGTTCGGCCAAGTCATCCAGTTCGGGGATAGACTTCAAATATTCGTCCACAGCTTTGGTTACCAATTGTTGCGCAGAGACGTTTTCCATCGCCGTTGCCAAACGCAGTTTCAAATGTCTTTCCGGGTCCAGACGAAGGGTGAAAGCCGTCTTTGCCTTGCGGGTTCTTGATTTTGCCGCCGGGCGGGATTTTTCGGTTTCGCGCTCGTCCTTAGGGTCGGCTGTCTGCAGCGCCGAATGCTCCGCCAGCGGCTGAACTTCCCGGGAAATCGACAGTGGGACAGGAACCGCTTCGGATTCCGTTCTGGTTGGCGCGGCAGCCACCGTCTCCACAGGCTTCGTACCCAATTTGGCCGCAATTTCCTCCTGTTGCTGGCGCACGGCGGCACCAGGGTTCGGGATTGCTCCGGCCAGCGGATTATGGTGAAGATGTTCGATCGGATGCGCATCGTGATCGGGGTCGACATCATAGCCCATGTCATTCCAGCCCAGATCCTCATGCGTTTCACCCAAGTGATCAGACGAATGATCGGGGAAATTCGTGAAGCCCTGACGACGCATCGCAGGCTTCGCACCACCTTTTCGCGCCAGCAGGCTGGACGAAAGAGACGCCAGAGGTTTCGGTTCGCGCATTTTTTCGGCCTCTCCCATTACGAACCAACCACCCGGCGGCCAAAATTACCCACTGGCCGCTGCATTCCGGGATTGACATTCTGTGCCATCGCGGGGGCGCTGAAAATCGTCCGGCGGAAGTTTTTCTCGAGCCGGTCGGAAATATAGGACCAGAGCTGGACGACTTCCTGCGCCGAACGGCTTTTGGGATCGACCTCCATCACGGTGCGGCCATCGATCATCGAACCGGCGAAATCGGTCCGGTGATGAACGGTTATGGGTGCAACCGTGCCATGCTGGGAGAGCGCTACCGCCGCCTCCGCCGTGATCTTGGCTTTCGGTGTGGCGCCATTGACGACAAAAAGCAGCGGTTTGCCAGCGCGTTCGCAAAGATCCACGGTGGCTCCTACGGCTCTGAGATCATGCGGACTAGGGCGTGTGGGGATGACAATCAGCTCTGCCACGGAAATCACGCTCTGGATCGCCATGGTGATGGCCGGCGGGGTGTCGATCACCGCCAGCTTGAAGCCCTGCTGCCGCAATATCGCCAGATCGGAGGCAAGCCGGGAGACGGTGGTCTGGGCAAAGGCCGGCAATTCGGCTTCGCGCTCGTTCCACCAGTCGGCCAGGGAGCCTTGCGGGTCGATATCGATCAATACGACAGGGCCAGCCCCGGCCAATTGTGCCTGTACAGCCAGATGACCCGACAATGTGGTCTTGCCGGAGCCTCCCTTTTGCGAAGCCATCGCTAGAACTCGCACGCTCTTCCCCTTATTCAATCACGGCAGAATTTGCCCGAAAAACTCTATTCGGATGCATTTGTGACAGAACAGGGCTAAAATAGGGTTAACAGCATTGCGGCAAATTTGCCCGATTGAGGAATATTTTACATTGGTCCGGTAACGAAGGGCTGACGGGTTGCTCCAGTTTTTGCTAGACTTGAGGAGTTGCGGCAGTTTAGCATTCTCAAACCAGCGTTTGCCGCTTCATTTTTGACAATTGATTACCAAGGAATATTCCATGAAAAAGGCCCACCGTTCCATCGCTTCGTTGTTCGGCATGGCGCTCGTTCTGGGATCGGCACCCGCCCTGGCGGATGTCAAAGCCGGCGTGGACGCCTGGGGGCGCGGCGATTATCAGACCGCGATCAGCGAATGGCGCGGTCCTGCCGCCAAGGGCGATGCCGATGCACAGTTCAATCTGGGGCAAGCCTATAAATTGGGCCGGGGTGTTCCCCAGGACCTCGTGGAAGCGGAGAAATGGTACAGGAAAGCCGCAGAACAGGGCCATCTGCAGGCAAGTGACAATTATGGTCTGGTGCTCTTCCAGAGCAACCGCCGCGCCGAAGCCTTGCCCTATCTCCAGGCATCCGCGCAGCGGGGGGAACCGCGCGCTCAATATGTTCTGGGTACCGGCCATTTCAACGGCGATTTTGTCGAAAAGGACTGGATCAAGGCCTACGCCCTGATGACCCGCGCCTCGGCCCAGCAATTGCCGCAGGCAACCAAGAATCTCGCCCAGATGGATCGTTTCATCCCCATAGAAGACCGGCGGCGCGCCATCGAACTGGCAGGACAGATGGAGCAGGACGAAAAGCGTATCAGGACAGCACAGGTCGGTGGCCTGCGGCCCAGCCAGTCCACCGGAGCCGTGAAGACAGCGAAACTGCCGCCATCGCGCCCGGCGATGCCCGATCCGGCACCCGCTCCTGCCGCTGCCCCGATCACGCCCGGCGTCACCTATGCAGAACCGGCCGCGGCGGCACCCGCTGCGCCGGTTGCCACGGCAGCTCCGGTACAAGCCTCTGTCAGTGGTGACTGGCGGGTGCAGCTGGGTGCATTCAGCGACGAGACCAAGGCGAAGAATCTCTGGAACAGTCTCGAACGCCGGATTTCCGCGCTATCAGGGATGCAGCCCTATCTGGTCAAGGCCGGTGGCATTACCCGATTGCAGGCAGGACCCTTTGCAACCAAGGCGCAGGCGGACTCGATGTGCGGCAGTGTCAAAGCCGCTGGCAATGATTGCATCACCAAAAAGCGCTAGCGGGCGCCTATCCGGTGATCCACTGATCGGCCGGGACGCCCTGAATATACAGCAGCGCCGTCAGATCATTATATTTGATCGCCACATCGGCCGCCTGCGCAGCCTTGGGCTTGGCATGATAGGCGATGCCGAGGCCCGCGCGCTTCAGCATCGGGATGTCATTGGCGCCGTCCCCGACCGCCATGCACAGATCCAGTGACAGGTTCGCGGTCCGCGCGCCCGATTGCAGCAATTCGTCCTTGCGGATCGAATCAACGATCGGACCATCCAGCGCACCGGTCAGCGAGCCGCCGTCCTCTCCCAGAATATTCGCATGAAAAGACTCGAAACCAATGGCTTGTGCGACAGGTTTCGCAAATTTTGTGAATCCGCCTGACACCAGGATGGTCGATGCGCCGCTGTGCGCCATGGTGCGCACAAGTGTCTCCGCGCCCGGCATGATCTTTACCCGTTCATCGAGGCATTGCTGGATCGCCGAGGTATCCAGTCCCCTGAGCAGCGCCACCCTGCCCCGAAGCGCTTCCTCGAAATCCAGCTCGCCGAGCATGGCCCGTTCGGTAATTGCAGCGATTTGCGGCTTGATTCCGGCATAGTCGGCCAGTTCATCGATACATTCGATGGTGATCATGGTGCTGTCCATGTCGGAAATCAAAAGTTTCTTGAGACGATTGGCCTCCGGTTGCACCGCGATGTCGACTTGCCCGGCGCTGGCTTCAAGATGCTGGCGGGCAGCCAACGGGTCCCCTGCAAAGAATATATCCAGCGCGCGATCATCGATGATGCCGGATTGACGGATGATCCGGGCACCCGATGCCGAGAGACTGGCCATTGCCGCCTTTATATCTCTCTCCATCAGGGAATCTTTTGCTATGAGGGTCGCGATGAACATGATTTCTCCGAAACAGGACAGGAATGTTGCACTGGTGGTTGGACCGACGGCCAGCGGCAAAACCGCCTTGGCATTGGACATTGCCAAAAAGCAACCCTCGGTGATCATCAACGCCGACAGCGCCCAGGTCTATGGCGATCTCGCGATCCTGAGCGCCCGCCCCGGCGAGAATGAGATGGAAGGCATAGAACATCAGCTTTTCGGCTATATCGACGGCAGCGAGGCCTGCACCGCCGCGCGCTGGGCAGAGGACGCCAAGGCAGCGATTGCCGAAGCCCATGAACGCGACCTGTTGCCGATACTGGTCGGCGGTACCGGCCTGTATGTCCGGATCCTGCTCGACGGGATCGCACCGATTCCGGAAATCGACCCGGATATCCGGCAGCAAATCAGGAAAATGGAAACATTGGAAGCATATCGGGCCCTGCAGCATCTCGACCCGGTTGCCGCTGGCCGGCTGCATGCAGCCGACACGACGCGGATCCAGCGCGCCCTGGAAGTGGTTCGGTCAACGGGAAAGCCGCTGGACCAATGGCAAAGGCGCAAGACCGGCGGCATCGGTGACAGGATAAAATTGCATCCCCTGGTCCTGCTGCCGCCGCGCGATTGGCTGTACCGGCGCTGTGACACGCGGTTTCAGGAGATGATCGACCGGGGCGCCAAGGAAGAAGTGGCGCGACTGCTGGCCCGCAATCTGCCAGCGAACCTGCCGGTCATGCGAGCGATCGGGGTTGCAGAAATCGCCGATTGGCTGGCCGGCAACATCGACCGGGATGTCGCGGCAGAACGGGCGCAGATCGCAACCCGGCAATATGCGAAGCGCCAATATACCTGGTTCCGGAACCAGAGTCCCTCGGAATGGCCGAGAACCGAAGAGCCATTAAATAACGATATTGATCATTTAATTGAAATATAATTACATCCGTAGGTCTTGACATGGTATAATCAGATATGTAGCGACCCCCGGGGTAACAAAGCCTTGCCTATCGTGTTGCAGTGCATCATGGCGGGCGGGCAGCGCGTAACAGACAGTTGATGGAGCATGATGTGGCCGAAAAGAGCGGCGCCGACATATTGGTAGAAACCCTGATGGACCTGGGCGTGGATACCGTCTTCGGCTATCCGGGCGGTGCTGTGCTTCCGATTTATGATGCGCTGTACCAACATCCGAAGATCAAGCATATATTGGTGCGGCACGAACAGGCGGCCACTCATGCAGCGGAAGGCTACGCGCGCTCCACCGGCAAGCCCGGCGTCGTACTGGTTACCTCCGGCCCCGGAGCCACCAACGCGGTCACCGGCATCACCGATGCGCTGATGGACAGCATCCCGATGGTGGTCATCACCGGCCAGGTCGCGACCAACCTGATCGGCACCGACGCCTTTCAGGAGGCCGACACGATCGGCATCACCCGCCATTGCACCAAGCATAATTATCTGGTGAAGAAACCCGGCGATCTGGCGCATGTCGTCCAGGAAGCCTTTCATATCGCCACCCAAGGCCGGCCGGGGCCGGTGGTCATCGACATTCCCAAGAATGTTCAGGTGGCGGCGGCAGAATTCAGCCGCCACACGACCAAGGGCAATGCCCGCTATCAACCCCAGACCGAAGGCGATTTCAAGGCGATCAACAGCGCCGCCGAAATGATCATGAACGCCAGGGCGCCGATTCTCTATACCGGCGGCGGGATCATCAACAGCGGGCCAAAGGCAAGCGAAACCCTGCGGGAACTAGCCGAATTGCTGGGATGTCCGGTTACCTCGACGCTGATGGGACTGGGCGCCTTTCCGGCATCTTCCGATCAATGGCTGGGCATGCTGGGGATGCACGGCACGTTTGAGGCCAATATGGCGATGAACAAGGCCGATCTTGTCGTCTGCCTCGGCGCCCGCTTTGACGACCGGATCACCGGCCGCATCGATGCCTTTTCGCCGAACAGCAAGAAAATCCATGTCGATATCGACCGTTCGTCGATCAACAAGACGATCCGGGTAGACTTGCCGGTTGTCGGAGACGTGGGACGGGTAATGGAACAGCTATTGGCGGTGCTGAAGGGCCGCCGCTTCGCGACGCCGGGCCATGAGGAATGGTGGGCGCGGATCAAGGGCTGGCGCGCAACGAATTGCCTCGATTATCCTGCCAACAAGCAGGAGATCATGCCGCAGGAAGCCATTCGCAGGCTGTGGGAAGCGACTCATAAGCGCGAACCGATCATCACCACCGAAGTTGGCCAGCACCAGATGTGGGCGGCCCAGCATTTCGATTTTGAAAGCCCCAATAAATGGCTGACCAGCGGCGGTCTGGGGACGATGGGCTATGGCCTGCCCGCCGCGATTGGCGCGCAACTGGGCAATCCCGATGCGCTGGTGATCGACATCGCCGGCGAAGCGTCGATCCAGATGAATATCCAGGAACTGGGCACCGCCACCCAATATCGCCTGCCGGTCAAGATATTCATCCTCAACAACGAATATATGGGGATGGTCCGCCAATGGCAGGAACTCACGTATGAAAGCCGTTATTCAAACAGTTACAGCGATAGCTTGCCAGATTTTGTGAAACTGGCGGAAGCCTATGACTGGACCGGTATCCGGATCGAGGATCCGGCCGACCTGGATGCCGGCATCAAGAGGATGCTGGAAACCGATGGCCCGGTCATGGTCGACTGCCGGGTCGCGAAACTCGCCAACTGCTTCCCGATGATCCCGTCCGGCGCGGCCCATACCGAAATGCTGCTTTCGACCGAGGATGTGAAGGGCACGATGGACGACCAAGCAAAGGCCCTTGTCTGATGCATATTCACGAAGAAGCCGTCGAACGGCACGTTCTTGCCCTACTGGTCGACAATGAGGCCGGGATATTGGCGCGTATTGCCGGGATGTTTACCTCGCGCGGCTATAATATCGACAGCCTTACCGTGGCCGATATCAGCGAAGATCATGCCGTCAGCCGGATCACGATCGCGACCAATGGCCCGCCGCATGTGATCGAGCAGATCATTTCCCAGCTGGACCGGCTGGTGCCGGTGCACAGCGTGCGCGATCTGACCGAGTCAGGACCGCATGTTCAGCGCGAACTGGCGCTGGTGAAGGTCGCCGGAAAAGGCGAAAATCGTATCGAAGCCATGCGGCTTGCCGATGCCTATCGCGCGCGGATCGTGGATGCTTCGACCGAGAGCTTCATTTTCGAGATCACCGGTACGCCGGACAAGATCGAGGCCTTTGTCGCCCTGATGCGCGAAGTCGGGCTGGTCGAGGTCGGCCGAACCGGCGTGGTTGCGGTCGGACGCGGACCGGACGCCGGTTAATCATCTATAATTTCAAGCAAATCATACGAAGGACCATCACATGAAAGTCTATTACGACGCCGACGCGGATATGAACCTGATCACCGACAAGAAGATCGCGATTGTCGGCTACGGCAGCCAGGGCCATGCCCATGCGCAGAATCTTCGTGACAGCGGCGTCAAGGATGTCGCCATCGCCCTGCGCGCCGGTTCGGCCACCGCGAAAAAGGCCGAGGCAGCAGGTTTCCAGGTGATGACCAACAAGGACGCCGCGGCATGGGCCGATATTGTCATGATCCTCGCGCCCGACGAGCACCAGGCAGCGATCTATGCCGATGATCTTCACGATCATATGAAAGAGGGTGCCGCCCTAGCCTTCGCCCATGGCCTCAATATCCATTTCGGCCTGATCGAGGCGCGCTCCGATCTCGACGTCATCATGATCGCCCCCAAGGGCCCCGGTCACACGGTGCGCAGCGAATATCAGCGCGGCGGCGGTGTCCCCTGCCTGATCGCGATCGACCGCGATGTTTCCGGCAATGCCCATGATGTCGCGCTCGCCTATGCCTCCGGTGTTGGCGGCGGTCGCAGCGGGATCATCGAGACGAATTTCCGCGAGGAATGCGAAACCGACCTGTTCGGCGAGCAGGCGGTGCTGTGCGGCGGCATCACCCATCTGATCCAGGCAGGCTTCGAAACCCTGACCGAGGCCGGCTATGCGCCGGAAATGGCCTATTTTGAGTGTCTGCATGAAACCAAGCTGATCGTCGACCTGCTCTATGAGGGCGGCATTGCCAATATGCGCTACTCGATCTCCAACACGGCGGAATATGGCGACATCACCACCGGTCCGCGGATCATCACCGCCGAAACCAAGGCGGAAATGAAACGCGTGCTGGCCGATATCCAGTCAGGACGTTTCGTGAAGAATTTCGTGCTCGACAACCGGGCCGGACAGCCAGAGCTGAAGGCCGCACGCAAGGCGGCAGAAGCGCATCCGATCGAGGAGACCGGTGCCCAGCTGCGCGCCATGATGCCTTGGATCGGTGCCAACAAGCTGGTCGACAAAGACAAGAACTAGGTCCGTTCGAACCGGGTGGTCTGCTATCAGGCCGCCCGGTCCCGGGCTTCGGCGAACTTCAGCAACTCGTCCGCGACTTCGCGATCACAATCCTGGACCAGTCGTTCGACGCTGGCTTTCAGGCTGCCGTCCTCCGCCGATATTCTGGAGGCTAGCGCCCAGTCTGGAAACTGCCTGCTCCCTATCGTTCCGCTGTGCAAACGGATGATGGCCTGATGCCTCGAATCCATTGATATCCGGGCAAAGGTTGCTTCGACCCTGGCTTCGTCCCCTTCCAGATATTGCAGATATCGCCGACGATCATGGATCAATATTCCGGTAATCCCATCACGGCCATTGTTAACCTTGGCCCGGCGCAAGAGATCACGAACCTCATCCTCGCCCATTTCGCGGGTTGGTCTGCTCATATATACCAGGCAATACATTCCCGTCATTCCCTCGGTGGCCGGGCACGCTTTTACATCGACAATCTTAACATATTGCCACAGAGCGGCAGCATCCATCCATGGTTGCGGGCGCGGCAGTTTTTACCCCGGCCTTCGCTAGCTGGTATAATGTTCATCGGCATCGTGCAACAGGTAGTTTCTGTTCCCCTTTGCGACGAATCCCGGAATATCCGCCTGCCACCGCCTGGTCCCATGTTTGCTGGAGAGCAGATACAGCTTCCCTCCGGCAATCCTGTAGATCCGGGGATCGGCGGGCGCGAGCGCGTCATTGGACGCGATGGCCCAGGCGCAATAGCCGCCATATTGCGGTGCATATTTCAGCGGATTATTCTGAAATTCGACGGCATTTCCGGTATTTGCGAACAGATAGTCAAAGCCCTGATAACGCACCCGGTAATCGCTGCTGCCCCTGACCGGCGGCGCGCCGCTGAAATAGCTGACGGCGTCGAAGCCGGATAGCGCGAGGGTTCCGCCCTTCTTTTCCGTGTGGACCGGGCCCCTCGAGATGCCGCCCAGATCGGCGATCAGCCCTGTTGTCCCCGCAGCCATCTCGACCCCGCCCCCCGGCGTTGCCGGTTCTGCAGAGCAGGAAGCAAGGATGATGGCCAGCGATGCAAGGGCCATAAAGGATGATCTCAATGCAACTCCCCCCTCAATATCCCGTCGCGGTGGCGGGACATGACCCGTCATCCTTTTTGAACCCATAGGGCATTTGCGCTCGCTGGCAAAAAGGTTTCGCCCGCGCAAAAAAATACGCATCATGCTTGATTTCTGCGCAAGTCCGGATAAAACCCCCCACATGACGAGGTTAAAAGCTCTCTCGCTGCTACGACTTATACGCCCTTAGGCGTACCGTTGCTGCTGCCCGCAATGCGCAGCGCCCCGCCTAAGGGACGTTTTTCCAGAACATTTCAGCAAACCCGCGAATTTGTGCATTGCGCACAAATTCCAGCAGCATAAGAGTGAAGCCATGCATCAGAATCCCTCGCAAAAATATCGACCGTTTCCACAGATCGACCTGCCCGACCGGCAATGGCCGTCCCGCACCATAGACAAGGCGCCGCGCTGGCTGTCGACCGACCTGCGCGACGGCAATCAGGCGCTGATCGACCCGATGAATGCCGAGAAGAAACAGCGCTTCTTCGACCTGCTGGTCAAGATCGGGGTGAAGGAGATCGAGGTCGGGTTCCCCTCGGCCGGCGCCACCGATTTCGACTTCATCAGCGGGCTGGTCAAATCCGGCAAGATTCCCGACGATGTCATCGTCCAGGTGCTGACCCAGTCGCGCCGCGACCTGATCGAGACCAGCTTTGCCAGCCTGGAAGGCGCGAAACAGGCGATAGTCCATCTGTACAACGCGGTGTCCCCCGCCTGGCGCGACGTTGTATTCAAGCTCGACAAGCAGGGCGTCAAGGATATTGCCCGCGAAGGCGCGACCATCCTGCGCGAACAGGCGGAAAAATATCCCGATACCGACTGGCATTTCGAATATTCGCCGGAAACCTTCTCCACCGCCGAGCTGGATTTCAGCCTGGAAGTGGTCGAGGCGGTAATGGAGATCATCGAGCCGACCGCGGAAAAGCCGCTGATCCTCAACCTGCCGGCAACGGTGGAAGCGGCGACCCCCAATATCTATGCCGACCAGGTCGAGTGGATGTGCAAAAATATCAGCAAGCGCGAACATGTCATCGTCAGCCTGCACACGCATAACGACAGGGGATCGGGCATCGCTGCATCGGAACTGGGCCTGATGGCGGGCGCCGACCGGGTGGAAGGCTGCCTGTTCGGCAATGGCGAGCGGACCGGCAATGTCGATCTGGTGACCCTGGGCCTGAATCTCTACACGCAGGGCGTTGATCCAAAGCTGGATTTTTCCAATATGGATGAAATCGTCAAAACGGTGGAATATTGCAATCAATTGCCGGTGCCGGCGCGCCATCCCTATGCCGGGGAACTGGTGTTCACCGCATTCTCAGGCTCGCACCAGGACGCGATCAAGAAGGGCTTTGCGGCGCAGGAGCAGCGCAACGACGAATATTGGAACGTGCCCTATCTGCCAATCGACCCGCGCGACCTCGGCCGCGACTATGAGGCGGTCATCCGGGTCAACAGCCAGTCCGGCAAGGGCGGCATCGCCTGGATCCTGGAGCAGGACCACGGGCTCAAGCTGCCCAAGCGGCTGCAGGCCAATTTCAGCCGGACGGTGCAGGAACTGGCCGACGAAACCAGCCGGGAACTGTCGTCGGACGACATCTGGGATGCTTTCCGGAAACGCTATCATCTCGACGGCAGCGGCCAATATAGCCTGATCGACTATGACGAGCGGGCGACCGGCGGCGAGCGCCTGTTTGTCGGCAAGATCCGCGGACCCGAGGGCGAGATCGCGGTCAGCGGCCGGGGCAATGGCCTGATTTCCAGCGTGGTCGACGCGGTCTCGTCGGCGCTGGGCATCACGCTCGAGATCATCGACTATAGCGAGCATGCGCTGGGTTCGGGAAAGGATGCGCAGGCCGCAGCCTATATCGAATGCCAGACCGGTGACGGCAGGGAATTTTACGGCGTCGGCATCAACAGCGACGTCGCCACCGCGTCGGTCGAGGCCCTGCTCAGCGCCGTCAACCGGATTTAAGCGGTCAGTTAAAATAACAGTGGAATATGCCGCTGCATCGGTTATTGCAGCGGCCTATTCTTGCAAATCGGGGGTTCCATGACTTTACCAGCCATTTTCGACCATCTTCGCCTGCCGCTCATCGGCTCTCCGCTGTTCATCGTGTCGGGACCGGAACTGGTGATCGCCCAGTGCAAGGCCGGTATCGTCGGCAGCTTCCCTGCCCTCAACGCGCGTCCGCAGACCATGCTGGACGAATGGCTGCACCAGATCACCGAGGAACTGGCTGCCTGGAACCGGGACAATCCGGACAAGCCGGCGGCACCCTTCGCGGTCAACCAGATCGTCCACAAGTCCAACGACCGGCTCGATCAGGACATGGCGACCTGCGCCAAATGGAAGGTGCCGATCGTGATCACCTCGCTCGGCGCGATCGAGGATCTCAACACCGCGGTCAAGGGCTGGGGCGGGATTGTGCTGCACGACATCATAAACAATCGATTTGCCCACAAGGCGATCGAAAAGGGCGCGACCGGCCTGATTCCGGTGGCGGCCGGCGCCGGCGGCCATGCCGGCACGCTGTCGCCCTTCGCGCTGATGCAGGAAATCCGCGAATGGTTTGACGGTCCCGTGGCGCTTTCGGGTTCGATCGGCAATGGCGCGTCGATACTGGCGGCGCAGGCGATGGGCGCCGACCTCGCCTATGCCGGGTCGGCCTTCATTGCCACCAAGGAAGCCAATGCGGACCAGGGCTACAAGGAGGGCATCGTCGAGGGCAAGGCCTCCGATATCGTCTATTCCGACCTGTTTACCGGCGTGAAGGGCAATTATCTGCGCCAGTCGATCGAGAATGCCGGGCTTGACCCCGACAATCTGCCGCAGGGCGACTACAAGACGATGAACTTCGGTTCGGGCGGCAATACCGAGAAAAAGGCCTGGAAGGATATCTGGGGCTGCGGACAGGGCATCGGGCTGATCAACGAGGTGATGAGCGTTCAGGAGATGGTCGACCAGTTCACACGCGAATATCGCGCGGCGCGGGAGAGCTTGAAGACGCGGTATAATTACTGATTCTGCTTCTTGAAGGAAAACCAGGACTAGCCGGGTGTTGACATGGCTATCGATGTCGCGGCCTGCCCATCGTTGCCATCAGTACCCAAAACGGTACGCCCGCCGATCAGAGCAATGAACAGGACGAGAATTGCGAGCCAGATCAGGAATATGCCGCTGGTGATCCGCCAGTTGCTTGGCGGCAACCCCTGCGCCAAAAATGTGATAATGCCGGCGACGTTGATGCACACCAAGTTGGTAGCCAGCAAGAACACGGCCTTGAATCCAAGGGTTGTTTCCCCACTACCAAAGAATAGCCCCGCGGCAGCAATCGGGGGCACCAGAGCAACTGCAATCATAACGCCGACCAGCGACAGCGACGTACCCTTGCTGAACGCCAGCACGCCAGCGGCGCCGCACGCCAGGGCGAGGGCGATATCGGCGGGGTATACGATCGTACGATTTCTGAGCTCAGGCACCAATGGATCGACGTCGACAAGCATTCCGAGCACGAAGGTAGAAATCAGAGCAGCAAATATCCCGACGACAAGCATGCGCATGGCACGGCGACCGAGCGCCTGATCCCCCAGCGTTGCCGCCATGGCCATCGCCATGGTCGGACCGAGCAGCGGGGCAATGATCATCGCGCCAATGACCACCGCTGTCTGCCCGCTATGCATGCCCAACGCTGCGATCAACGCCGAAAGGGTCACCGTCAGCAGATAGTTGGGACGGAGTTCCAGTCTGGCTTCGATATCATCATAAAGCTCGTTTATGCTGATCCTGTCACGCGTGAAAAAAGCTTCCAATTTGCTTGGTGGTTTCTGCTCACTGGACCAGGAAGGGGCAAATGCCTGCAATTCAGGAATTTCCGGCAAAACCGCCTCGACCTGCAGGACAAGTACTGAAAATTCTTCGATATCTTTGAAATTGTCGTCGAGTTCCGCAATCAGCGCTTCAATTAAGCGGCCCGGGACCACGCAGGAAAATTTTTCGAGGCCGTCAGGCAAAGGTTCCTGCCAGAAGCGGCTGCAATGCTCAGCAACAATGGTTTTCGTTCGTGACGCTTCTCTGTCTGGTACGATTATCTGAACCAGCCTTGCCGACATATATGCTTCCTTCCCTTCGCAAGGCGGTTGAAAGGTGCGAATAGTTCCAACCGTTCAGGCGGGGCCTCTCGCTCTTGGTCCATCCTGCCGTCGGCGCAGATCGCGGGTCACATTTCTCCGCGCTCGCGCCGTAACGCGAACCATTTTTCCACGTTGCGATTATGCTGTTCCAGCGTCTCGGCAAAAACATGGCCGCCCTTGCCGTCAGCGACAAAATAGAGCGCATCTGTCTGGGCCGGATTGAGCACCGCCTCGATCGAAGCCCGCCCCGGATTGGCAATCGGGCCCTTGGGCAGTCCGACCATCGCATAGGTATTATAGTCGTTCACGTCCGCGATTTCGGATTGCCTTATCCGGCGGCCGAGGGGTTTTCCCCTGGTGATCGGATAGATGATCGTCGGGTCCGCCTGCAGCATCATGTTCTTGCGGATCCGGTTGCTGTAGACGCCGGCTACGGTGGTGCGTTCGCGCGCCAGAGCCGTCTCCTTTTCAACAATGGCTGCCAGAATTATGGCTTCTTCGGGTGTTTTCACCACCGTGTTGCTCGACCGTTTGGGCCAAAGTTCGGCGATCGTGTCCTGCATCGCCTTTTGCATGCGCAACAGGACCGCAGCGCGGGACTCGCCCCGCTCAAAACTATAGCTGTCCGGGAGGACGGATCCCTCCGCCGGCACCGGAATCTCCCCGGTCAGGAATGATTCTTCCATCAGCTTTTCGTGCACAAGAATCGACGGCATGCCCTCGGGGATCGTCACCAGACGCTGGACGGTCTTGCCATCCTGCAAAATGGCGAGAATCTCGGCGTTGCTTGCGCGAGCGGGGATTTCAAATTCCCCCGCCTTGATCGGGTCGGAGCTGCCCAATATCTTGGCCCGGGTCAAAAAGGCATCGGCGGACTTGATCACGCCCTCCGATTCCATGGTCTGTGCGGCCATGGCCAGGCTCGAACCGGATTTGATGATGACCGTGCGCTGGAATTCATGCGGCCCGCTGGCATGCCAGCCATAGAGGAAATTACCGCCCAGAACCGCCACGATTAGCGCCGCTACGGCCAATATCAGGCAGCCCAGGCGGCGCATGATATCAGATGGCCTTCATGATGATGCTGGCATTGGTTCCGCCGAAGCCGAAACTGTTGCTGAGCACGGCGTTCACCTTCCGCTTCTTGGCGAAATGCGGCACCAGATCGACGCCTTCGCATCCTTCGTCCGGATCATCGAGATTGAGCGTCGGCGGCACAATCTGGTCGCGGAGGGCGAGGATGCAGAAAATGCCTTCCACTGCGCCGGCGCCGCCGAGCAGATGGCCGATCGCCGATTTGGTGGAGCTCATCGACATGGTCTTGAGGTCATCGCCGAACAGCCGCCTTACGGCCGCCAGTTCGATCGTGTCGGCCATGGTCGATGTGCCATGGGCGTTGACATAATCGATATCAGCCGTGGCGAGGCCCGAACGCTTCAGGGCCATCTCCATCGACCGATAGGCACCGGTGCCGTCGGGATGGGGGGCGGTGACATGATAGGCATCGCCGGACATGCCATAGCCGATCACTTCGCAATAGATCTTGGCGCCGCGCGCCTTGGCATGTTCATATTCTTCCAGGACAACCACGCCAGCGCCCTCGCCCATCACGAAGCCGTCGCGGTCCTTGTCATAGGGGCGGGAGGCGGCGGTCGGGTCATCATTGCGCTTGGTGGAGAGCGCCTTTGCCTGGGCAAAGCCGGCAATGCCGATCGGGCAGATGGTCGCTTCCGCGCCGCCAGCCAGCATCACGTCTGCGTCATCCAGAGCGATCATCCGGGCAGCGTCACCGATGCTGTGGGCACCGGTCGAGCAAGCGGTGACGACCGCATGATTGGGGCCCATCAGACCATATTTGATCGAAACCTGGCCGGAAATGAGATTGATCAGACGGCCGTGGACGAAATGCGGGCTGACCCGGCTCGGTCCCCGTTCATGCAACACGATCGACTCTTTTTCGATTCCCGGCAATCCGCCGATCCCGGAACCGATCGAACAGCCGGCACGCAGCTTGGCTTCGTCCGACATGTCGGTGAGGCCGGCGTCCTCGAGCGCCTGACCGGCGGCATCGATGCCATAGATGATGAACGGATCGACCTGCCGCTGGACCTTGTGATCCACGCGAAGATTCGGATCGAAACCATATTCATGGTCGGCCGGCTTGACCTCGCACGCGATATGACATTTCTGATCGGATGCATCAAAGCGCGTGATTTTTCCCGCGCCCGACTTGGAGGCCAATATGTTGCTCCAGGTCGTTTCTACATCTCCGCCCAGCGGCGTCACCAGGCCCATTCCGGTTACAACTACACGGCGCATATCATGCCTCTCCTTGCGGACTTCACCTGCCCTAAATCAAAAACGGCCACCGGTTCAGGACATTCCTCCCGGGCCGGTGAGCCGCTTTGCAGTTTTTTAGCGATCATTGGCCCCGAGGCGTGCCCTGTTCCCTGGCAGCACCTCAAAATCAATTAGCCCTTGTTTTTGTCGATGAAATCGATCGCGTCCTTGACCGTGGCGATTTTTTCGGCCGCATCATCAGGAATTTCCACGCTGAATTCTTCTTCAAACGCCATGACCAGCTCAACGATGTCGAGGCTGTCAGCGCCCAGATCATCGATGAAAGCAGCTTCTTCGGTCACTTTGTCGGCTTCAACACCCAGATGCTCAACAACGATCTTTTTTACGCGGTCTGCAGTCTCACTCATGAGAGGTCCTTTTTGTTAGGAATGAATTTCAATTTCGTCCTAGTGCGGTGGCGCGCGGCTTGCAAGTGTCCGTGGAGTCGAAATCGCACCGGAATTGATATTTTTGGGAGAAGTCCTAGGAAATCATCGCCATACCGCCATTGACGTGCAGGGTCTGGCCGGTGACATAGGCGGCCTCCTTGCTGGCGAGATAGACCACGGCAGCACCGATATCCTCCCCGCTACCCATTTTGCCCGCCGGAATCTTGCGATTGATCTCCTCCTTCTGGGCATCGGTCAGCGCGTCGGTCATCGGCGATTCAATGAATCCGGGGGCGACACAATTGACGGTGATGCCGCGCGACGCCAGTTCCTGCGCCAGCGCCTTGGACATGCCGACCAGACCGGCCTTGGACGCGACATAATTGGCCTGTCCCGGATTACCGGTGGCGCCGACCACCGAACTGACCGAGATGATACGGCCATGGCGTGCCTTCATCATCGGCCGGGCAGCGGCGCGGATTAGGCGAAAGGCCGATTCCAGATTGACCCGGATCACATCGGAAAAATCCTCGTCCGACATCCGCATTACCAGTCCGTCGCGGGTGATACCGGCATTGTTGACCAATATGTCCAGCTTGCCCAGCCTGACGACCGTATCCGGGACCAGCGCATCGACTTGTTCCGGTCTGGACAGATCGCATGGCATCACGACATGCCCCTCGCCGTCCATCTGCGCCATCATGTCCTGCAGAACCTCGCGGCGGGTTCCCGACAGCGCAACGGATGCACCTTGCTCGGCGAGGGCTCTGGCGATTGCGGAGCCAATTCCACCTGATGCACCGGTTACCAGGGCAGTCATTCCGCTTAGATCAAACATTCGCAATTCCTTCAAAATTTCAGACCATGGAACCAAAGACTAGAGATAGAGTGCCGGTGCGACTAGAGGCGCTTCAGAAAGGCCTCGATATCCGCAAGCGATACCAGGCTGACGGTTTCTGCGTCGGGTGCAATCCGACCGACCATTCCGGTCAGTATCTTGCCGCCAAATTCGACAAACTGCTCCACGCCGGTTTCCGCCATGTTGGCAACCGATTCCCGCCAGCGCACGGTGCCGGTCACCTGCTGGACCAGCAGATCGCGAATATCGTCCACGTCCGAGACGGGCGCCGCGGTAACATTGGCAAAAAGCGGTACCACAGGCGGCAGTATCGTGGCTTCGGCCAGCGCTTCTTCCATGGCCTCGGCGGCGGGTTCCATCAGCGAACAGTGAAATGGTGCCGATACCGGCAGCAGCAGTCCGCGCTTGATACCATGATCCTTTGCCGCCGCAATTGCTCGCTCGATGGCCCCCATATGCCCCGAGATGACCACCTGGGTCGGATCATTGTCATTGGCCACGGTGCAGATTTCGCCTTGCGCCGATGCGTTGGCGAGCGCCGAGGCCTTCTTGATGTCGGCGCCCAGCAAGGCCGCCATGCCGCCTTCGCCGACCGGCACCGCCTTCTGCATCGACAGGCCACGCAGTTTCAGCAGCTCCGCGGTCGTCGTCAGGTTCAAGGCCCCTGCCGCACAGAGAGCGCTATACTCGCCGAGGCTGTGGCCCGCGACATAGCTGCACAAATCCTGCAGCGACTTGCCGCCGTCCTTTTCCATGACCCGCAGGGTCGCAATCGCGTTGGCCATGATAGCCGGCTGCGCATTCTCGGTCAGGGTCAGTTCGTCGGCGGGCCCCTCGCACATCAGCTTGAACAGACTCTGCTCCAGCGCGTGATCGACTTCCTCGAAAACTTCGCGAGCGGTGCTGCTCGCTTCGGCAAGCGCCTTGCCCATGCCGACCGCCTGGCTGCCCTGTCCCGGAAAAATAAATGCGCGCATGATGACCCCCATATCCAAAATATGGAGCGGAATTAGGGAGGATTGGCCGGTCATGCAAGCATCGCTGTATTATCGCAAAAGCATTGCGTAATTTTAATCGTCTGATTAAACCCTCTGGATGATTGATCGGACATTCCGCGAAAAGCTTGCAGCTTATTGTGCCAGAACCTTCGGCCAGGGCGCGAAACTGTCAGGGGTGCAGCGGCTTTCGGGTGGTGCCAGCATGGAAAGCTGGGCCTTTACCTACGGCGGCGAAGATTTTGTCCTGCGCCGTCTGCCCAGCGGCCTTTCTCCGGACGATGACGGATTGCGCGGAGTCCCCCTGGCGACGCAGGCCGATGTCATTGAACTGGCGCGCACTGCCGGAGTCACGGCTCCGCAGGTTCGGGGCCGGCTGACACCCGACGATGAGCTCGGCGAAGGCTTCATCATGACCAAGGTAGAGGGAGAAACCCTGCCCCACAAGATTCTCGGCAATCCGGACTTTGCCGAAGCCGAAAGCCGCCTGACCAAGCAATGCGCCCGGGAACTGGCCGCCATTCACCAGATCGGGATGAATCCCCTGCTCCGGTCGCTGGAATATTTCTCCCCGGCCGAGCTGATCCGGGTGCAGAAGGAGAAATATCACGAGATTGGCGGCCAGATCCCGATCTATGAATATGCCTTCTACTGGCTGGAGCAGCATGCCCCCGATGCGAGCGACAAATATCTGGTGCACGGCGATTTCCGGATGGGCAATCTGATGGTCGACCGCGGCGGCCTGTCGGCGGTGCTGGACTGGGAACTGGTCCGGCTGGGCGATCCGGTGCAGGATCTGGCCTATCTGTGCACGCCGAGCTGGCGCTTCGGCCATTATGAAAAGGAAGCGGGCGGCTTTGACAGCGCCGAATCCTTCCTGCGCGCCTATGCTGAAGCAAGCGGGGCCGAGGTCGATGCGGACCGCTTTCGCTTCTGGCTGATCTATTCCACGCTCTGGTGGGGTGTCGCCTGCATGGTCATGGGGCAGATATGGCGCAGCCATGGCGACCGCTCGCTGGAACGCACGGTGATCGGTCGCCGCGTGTCCGAGGTGGAAATCGATCTGGCCCTGCTGTTCGAGGAAATTCTGCCGGGTGCCCATTCGACACCGCTCGACTGGTCGGTTCCCGAGCCGCCAAGCGTGACCGGCGAAACCGGTTACGGCGAGCTGCTGACGGCGCTGGACGAATGGAATGCGGGGCATGTCCTCCCCGGCCTCGAGGGGCACGACAAGTTTCAGGCGCGCGTCGCCGGCAATGCGCTCGGCATCGCACGGCGGCAGGCGGAATGGGGACCGGCCTACCGGGATGCCGCGCAAGCCAGGCTGGCGGCTATCGGTTATGATCATCGACAGCTTTGCGAGGGCCTTTCACAAGGAGACATCGCGATTACCACACCGGCTGTCTGGGACCATCTGCGACTGTCCGCGCTCGAACGACTGTCCATCGACCAACCCAAATATGCCGGCCTGAAGGTCGCGCTCAACAAATGGAGTCCATCATGACGAATTTTGAAATCCCGCAGGACATTGAAGATTATCTGGGCGTGCTGGATGCGTTCATCGAGGACGAGATCAAGCCGATCGAGCAGCGCGACGACAATATCCGCTTCTTTGATCACCGGCGCGAAGACGCGCGGACCAACTGGGAAAACCAGGGCCTGCCGACCGAGGAATGGGAAGCCCTGCTGGTCGAAATGCGCCAGGTCGCGGACGCCGCCGGCCATTATCGCTATGCCTTGCCCGAGGAATTCGGCGGCCAGAATGGCACCAATCTGGGCATGGCGCGGATTCGCGAACATCTGGCGCACAAGGGCCTGGGCCTGCACAACGACCTGCAGAATGAAAATTCGATCGTCGGTAATCTCGTGCAGCCGCTGATGCTCCGCGACTTTGGTACCGAGCAGCAGAAACGCGACTATATTCCCGAGATGCTGGCGGGGCGGATGGGCTGGTGCTTCGGCCTGACCGAAGAACATCATGGGTCGGACGCGACCTGGATGGACACGACCGCGGTGCGCGAAACCCGTGACGGTGTCGATGGCTGGCTGATCAATGGCAACAAGATGTGGACCACCGGCCTGCACAAGGCTTCCCATGTGATGACCTTTGCGCGGCACAGCGGCAAGGATGGCGACGCGCGCGGGATTGGCTGCTTCATCGTGCCGGTGGATGCGGAAGGCTTTGAGATCGGCGAATATATGTGGACATTCAACATGCCCACCGACCATCCGAAATGTTCCTACACCAATGTCTGGATCCCTGCCGATGCGGTACTCGGCGATCTCGACATGGGGCTCGCCTGCGCGCAGCATTTCGTTCACGAGAACCGGATCAGGCAGGCCGCGTCGTCGCTCGGTGCCGCACAATATTGCATTGATGAATCGGTGAAATATGCCGGCGAGCGCAAGCCCTTTGGCAAGCCCCTGTCGGTCAACCAGGGGATCCAGTTTCCGCTGGTCGAACTGCACACCGAGGCGGCGATGCTGCGGCAGCTGATCTACGCCACGGCGGCCAAGATGGACACCATGCCGAAGCCCGATGTCGCCAAATATCTCTCCGCCCAGGTGTCGATGTGCAACTATCGCGCGAACCGCCTGTGCTGCGATGCCGCTGATCGGGCGATGCAGGTGCACGGCGGCATGGGATATTCCCGTCACAAGCCGTTCGAGCATATCTACCGGCATCACCGGCGCTATCGGATCACCGAGGGTGCCGAGGAAATCCAGATGCGGAAGATCGGCGGCGACATGTTCGGTTTCCTGAACCGAAAAAAGTAGCAATCTGCCATTCCATCGCTAATTTGGATATTGGACCAGAGGCGCTCAAACATCAGGTAGCGAATCCATGCAGGAACATTTGATCGACCGGATTTATGAATGTTCCGTGGTTCCCGAGCTCTGGCCCGATGTTCTGGATGAACTGGCCCGGATAACGGGTTCCACGGGGGGGATGCTGTTTTCGGCCCGAAAGGCGGTAAACTGGACCGCTTCGGAAAATGTATTCGATGCGTTCGAGGCCTATGTCAAAGATGGCTGGTTCGAAAAATGTCCCCGCCGGACCTGCATGATGGGCAGATCCGAACCGACATTCTTTGTCGAGCAGGATTTCTGGAACGAGGAAGAACTGGCCAGAAATCCCTTTTACCGGGATTTCTTCCATCCGCGCGGTCTGGGATGGTCGGCCGGAACGCTTCTGCAAATGCCGACCGGGGACAATATCGTTTTCAGCATCGAACGCCGGCTGGATCAGGGGCCGATCGAGCGGAACCATGTTGACCGGCTGAACGAACTGCGACCTCATCTGTTGCGCAGCGCCTTTGTCTCAACCAGGCTTGGCTTGCAACGCGCCCAGGGCGCCAGCGAAACGCTTGCCAAATTCGGCTTGCCCGCTCTGGTGCTCGACGCGCGGGGCAGATTTGTCGAAGCCAATGACCGGGCGCAGTCCATCGCCGATCATGTCAAATTCCGCGAGGCCGGCAAGCCGGTCACCTTTTCCGATCGCCGGTCGGCCGCCTTCCTGACCAGCGCCCTGGAAACGCTTGATCGTGTCGACTCCACCGACAACCTCTCCTTCCCTGTTCGCAATGAGGACGGCAATGCGATACTCGTCGGCCATGTCATGCCGATCAAGCTGGCTGCCCATGATGTATTTGCCAACAGCTATGCATTGCTGTTCTTCACCCCGCTCGACCAGACCCGGGCACCATCGACCGCTCTGATGCGGAGCCTGTTCGACATGACGGTCGCGGAGACGCGCATTGCCAAGGGCCTGATGAAGGGCCAGACGCTGACCGAAATTGCCTCGGAGGGCAGCGTGTCGATCACGACGGTCCGTTCGCAACTCAGCAGCGTCCTGGAAAAGACCGGTTGCGGCCGGCAGGCCGAACTGGTCGCACTGCTCGCCAATGTCGCGCTTGGCCAAGACGACGCGATCCAGCAAAGCTAGACTCGGAGGCAGGTCCGAAAAGGCGACCCGCGTAGTGGGCGGGCTCCGATGATCGAAGATTTTCCCGTTTCATCATTCAAATGAAGGATGAAACGGCCTCTTTCCCGGCACATAAACAGTCTCACGGTTCCACACCGGAGAATACTGTTTCAGTCGCAATGGGAGCAAGAAGTCATGATCAGGTCACAGTTCTTTACCATGTCCACAATCGCCTTTGCGGCAATTGTCTTAGGCAGCACGCCCGCTATCGCGGCGAAGAAGGCGCCGGTGGAACTCACCCGCTGCGATGCAAGCTATGGCACGATCGCCGTGGTCGAGGGTGATACCCAGGGCTGGAGCAAATTCGGTCTTGGCAGCCCCCGCGAACTGGTCGCGGCCATCGCCCGCGAATCCGGCTGTTTCGAAGTCCACAGCGGCGCAAGCGCGGCGCCGGCCAATTTTCTGGTCAATGTGATCGCCGGTGACAAGGAAGAGGTCGATCAGGGCATCCAGACGGCCAAAGGACTCGCCACGCAAGCCCTGGTCCGGTCGGGCGCAGCCGGACAGGTCCTGAGCAGAGTTCCCGGTGCCGGCGCCCTGATGGGCATGTTTGGCGGACTGGGCGGCAAGAAAAAGACCGTGGCCGCCGGTATCCGCGTGATCAGCCCGGCCAACGGCCAGACCCTGGCAGCGGGCACCGGCGAGGTCAAGAAATCGACCTTGTCCTTTGCCGGCGGCACGCCCTGGATCGCTGGGGCCGAGGCGGCCGGCTATGGTGCGTCCAAGGACGGCAAAATGCTGACCGAGGCGTTCATCCTCGCCTATAACGAAGTGGTCTCTCAGGCCGGGGCCCTTGCAGCGGTTCAGACTGCGGCACCGCCGGCGAAGGAAATCACCACCTACACCGTTGCGGTCGATACCAATCTCTATGCCAGCGCCGATGCCAGCGCCCAGCCGGTTCGGGCGTTGCGCGCTGATACGGAGCTGGTGCCAACCGGCAGCAAGGCCGGGCTGTTCGTCGAGGTCAGCGACAAATATGGCACCAAAGGATGGGTTTCGGTGGAAGACTTGCGATAATTGCGACCCGATCGCCAGACGACCATCGACTGAAGGGCGCTTTCCGAATGGGGAGCGCCCTTTTTCTTCGCCGGTATCGATCCGGTGAATTGGATCTGGCCATCACCGCTATTTTGGTTTGACCTTGGTCGCCTTCCAGTCGGCAATGGTGCTGAACGCTGGTAGCGATAGCGAGTCTTTTTCGATTTTTGCCGTTGGCACATATCCGGCCGGAAGATTGGGTACCTCCAGTCCGGCTTCTGCGATCAGATAGGGCGATACACGACGACTGGTGCAAAGGCCGCCGTTGCCGTCACTGACCAGCCGGGTTTCAAATTCAATGCCCTGCTGATTGCCGCTGGAGCGGGTAACGGTGGCAACGGCCAGCTGGCCATCACCGAAGTCGATCACGAATTTGGTGCCGATTGGCACATTGTAAAGCCCATCAACCAGCGCACCGGTAACCGACAGATTGCGGACGACGATCGAATAGACATGATTTTCGTGGATCATCCGGACTTTGCGGTACATTGACAACCGGTCATTGCGATGATGGGCAGGACCGGCCGGCTCGATCACCCAGCGGCCACCTTCCAGATTCTCGACCAGTTGCTGGTCGCTCACGGCCTTGCTGTAAACATAGCCCTGCACATGGCTGACGTTCAGCTTCTTGATCAGTGCAAATTCATCAAGGGTTTCAATCCCCTCGGCCGTCGTTTCCATTCCAAGCGCCTCCGCGAGCGCCACAATGGCAGCAATGATCGCGCCATTGCGCGAGCCGGGTTCGGTTGCGCCGCGAACGAAATTCTGATCGATCTTGATCTTGTCAAATGGGGCTGTCTGCAAATAGCTCAGGGACGAATAGCCCGTTCCAAAATCGTCGAGGGCCAGACGCACGCCCCTGCTTTTGAGTGCTTCAAACATCGCGTTGGTTTCATTGCTTTCGGCCATGAACACGCCTTCGGTTATCTCAAGCTCAAGCCGTGCAGCAGCCAGTCCCGATGCGCTTAGCGCCTCGTCGATCACGGCGGGAAACAGATCATTGGCGAACTGGATCGGAGAAACATTCACCGCCACCCTGCTTTTTCCGGGCCATTGCGCCGCGTCCTTGCAGGCCTGCCGAATAGCCCATTGCCCCAGATCCCAGATCAGATTGGCTTCTTCGGCGATCGGAATGAACAGCACTGGCGATATCTCGCCACGTTCCGGATGATTCCACCGCATAAGGGCCTCGAAACCCTCCACGGTATTGGTCCTGGTATTGACGATCGGCTGATAGGCGAGTTCCATTTCTCCCTTTTCGATTGCGTCCCGCAATTGCTCTTCCAGCACGCGCCGATCCTCGGCAGATTGTTGCAGGCCCTTGGAATAAAAGCGGAACCGGCCCCGGCCATTCCCTTTCGCTTCGTAGAGAGCGAGATCGGCGCTTTTTACCAGATCCTCGCTGGTCAGCCCATCAAACGGACTGACCGCGATTCCGGTCGACGCACCAATAATGCATCGATTGCCTTCGACCGAATAGGGCTGGGACAGGCTGCTGATGATCTTGCTTGCCAGATCGCCAAGGACCCCGCGATCATCGCAGTCTGGCAACATGATCTGAAACTCGTCACCGCCTAGCCGGCAGACTTCGCCACTCTGTCCGACCACTTTCAGAAGGCGCGCCGCCACCTGTTTCAGCAGTTCGTCACCTGCAAGATGACCCAATGTATCGTTGATTTGCTTGAACCGGTCGAGATCGACCAACATCACGGCACATGTTCTTTTTTGCTGTCGGCCGGCGGTGAGCGTGGACTCCAGCTTCTTGGCCATGTTCGCGCGGTTGGCAAGGCCGGTAAGGGAGTCGAACTTTGCCAGGCGGGATGTATCGAGGGACATCCTCCGCTGCGCGGTCACATCATTGCCACTGCCACGAAATCCCAGAAACTTACCAAATTTGTCGTGGTGCGGACGGCCTGAAATCGACAGCCAACACTCGTCAACCGAATTTGCGGCCTGCACTTCGAGGCCGTTGAATTTCATTTTTTTTGTCAGGATGAACGGAAGCGTCCTGGCCCCCGCCTCGCTGTCGGCCGATTTGAGGAACAGGGAAATGAGCGGCTTGCCAATCAGATCAACCGATTTGGCATCCAGCACACGGGAGATGGCGTCCGTTATATAGGTCAGGTTCCCGTCTGCATCCGTGGACCAAAACCAGCCTTGCCGGCTTTCCTCGTAATTTTGCAGCAGGAGCAGAGCGTCGGCCGGCTTGATATTGCGCGATCCGGCCGATCCCTGCGCCCCCATGCGGGAACCGATCTTCCCGAAGAACCCGCGATTCTCGCGCAGAGTGGCTGGCGAGTCAGTCCCTTCACTGCCAACCGGTGAATATACATTCATTCATCAATTCTTTTCGTTTTGCTGTTCCCCCCGCGATTTTAGGGACGAGTCCTTGCAGATTGGTAAACAGCCGGAAACTATGCAGATGCGCTTTTCTGCCCGACCCGGACCGCCCTTCATTCACCAGTCCCCTCGAAACCGCCCTTGCAATCGGCTATCAATTCAGCCATAGGCGCCGCTTCCGCTCGATCCGGCCCGTTCGAATCAGTGGATGACGAAGAAAGCCGGAGGGGCGTGTCTGCATGGTGCGGCGTCAGCGATCGGCGGTAAATGAAGGAATGACTGCATGCCAATGTATGAGCATGTCTTCCTCGCGCGGCAGGATCTGAGCCAGTCTCAGGTTGATGCTCTTGCGCAGGAAGCCACCAAGATTGTAGAATCGAATGAAGGCAAGGTCGTCCTGACCGAGACCTGGGGCTTGCGCACGCTCGCCTACAAGATCCAGAAGAACCGCAAGGCCCATTATGTCATGCTGCGTCTCGATGCGCCGGGCAGCGTTGTCCTGGAACTGGAGCGCCAGACCCGGATCAACGAAGATATCATCCGTTTTCTCACCATCCGCGTCGACGAGCATGAAGAAGGCCCGTCCGTGATGATGCGCAAACCCGAACGCGAGCGCGAACGCAAACCGCGCCGCGACGACAATTGAGCCAGAGAAGGAGTTAAAACATGGGACGTCCATTTTTCCGTCGCCGCAAAAGCTGCCCCTTTTCCGGCAAGAACGCAAAGCCCATCGACTATAAGGACGTGAAGACGCTGCAGGGATTCATTTCCGAACGCGGCAAGATCGTGCCAAGTCGTATCACCGCAGTATCCGCCAAGAAGCAGCGCGAGCTTTCCAAAGCCATCAAACGCGCCCGCCATCTCGGCCTGCTGCC
>Ga0209024_1000894_pt1 | contig 34989 bp, 34 predicted proteins | sample AutmiccommunBRH5_FD_187380 | JGI IMG/M metagenome (GOLD analysis project Ga0209024, IMG submission 187380) | Deep subsurface microbial communities from Mt. Terri, Switzerland - Autotrophic microbial communities BRH/5 (SPAdes) (version 2) | ecosystem: Environmental > Aquatic > Deep subsurface >...
GGCATGAATGTCGATCGCGACCGGCTCCACCGGGCGCTGAACCCGAAGACCGTCGTGGTCGTCGGCGACAAGGGCCCGAACTACCAGTGGCTCACCAACATGGAGGAGTTCACCGGGCAGCTCTACTCCGTCCAGTTGGACGAGAAGGAGATCCCAGGCATCGAGGAGAAGGGCGTCCAGAACTTCAAGTCGATCGCTGAGATCCCCGGCGACGTCGACCTCGTGGTCTGCGCGGTGCCTCGCCAGGTCACGCCGTTCATCGTGGCTGACGCCGTGAAGAAGGGCGTCGGGGGGATGGCGATGTTCACCTCCGGCTTCGTCGAGACCGGCGAGGAGCTTGGCATCCAGCTCCAGGAGAAGATCGTGACCGCCGCGAACGAGGATGGCCTCCCGCTCGTCGGCCCGAATTGTATGGGTGTCTACAACCGCCGCCTGGGCGTGAAGTTCACGCAGAACCAGGAGCAGGGCGAGGGTGGCGAGATCTCCGTCATCTCCCAGAGCGGCACGCACGGCGTCGCCATCACTGTCGGCGCGCAGCACCTCGGCCTTCCCATCACCCGTACCGTTTCCATCGGCAACGCCGCCGTCCTGAACGAGGCGGACTACCTGGAGTACCTGCGCGACGACCCGGACACGTCGGTCATCGTCATGTACCTGGAGGGTGTCCGCGACGGCCGCCGGTTCGCGCAACTGCTCCGCGAGGTCACCCGCATCAAGCCGGTGATCATCTGGCGTGGCGGCCGCACGAAGGCCGGCGCGAAGGCCGCGCAGTCGCACACTGCCTCGCTCGCCTCGGACGACGCTGTCTGGGACGCACTGCTCCGGCAGGCGGGCGCCATCGCCGCCGACTCGCTGGAGGAGGCCCTGGACGCGCTGCAGTGCATCGTGCGCCTGCCGCGCAGCAGCAAGCGCAACCTCGCCCTGATCGCGATGACCGGTGGCCAGTCCGTCGCCATCACCGACCAGTTCGAGAAGGGCGGATTCGAGGTTCCCGAGCTCCAGCAGAAGTCTTACGACAAGCTCGCCGAGTTCTTCATCACCATCGGTGGCTCGTTCCGGAACCCGTTTGATGCCGCCTCGACGATCGGTCGCGAGACGGACAACCTCTCGAAGATCCTCGACATCCTCGCGGACGACTCGAACATCGAGGGCGTCGCGCTGGAGATGCAGGCGCGGGACTTCGACAAGGAGACGGACCGCGTCGACGGGCAGATCGAGCTCGTGAAGCAGTACCGCGAACGCACCAACCAACCGGTCGTCGCTCTCATGCCCGAGGGCAGCATCGGCAACATGACGCCCGAGACGATTACCGCCGCGCGCTACTACACAGCGAAGGCCGGAGTTCCCGTCTTCCCCTCGTTCTCTCGAGGGGCGCAGGCGCTGGGCCGCGCGGCGAAGTACTGGGCGTGGCGAGACGAGACGGGGACCTAGGTCACCCGCTCGTCTCCGTCCGATACCCCCACCGGGTGTAATCTGCTCCTATGAGTGGGACTCCCGAGGGCACACCGGACTCGACGAAGACGCCGTACCTGCCACAGCTACCGGGGGGCGGACGGCGCATCTACCTCGACTCGGCTGCCTCCGCGCCTCTGCGCGCGGAGGCGCTCGACGCGATGATGCCGTACCTCACCACGGCGTACGCGAACCCCTCCGCGCACCACAACGCCGGTCGTGACGCGAGCGATGCGCTCGAGGCCGGCCGCGACGAGGTTGCCGCGATCCTGAACGTCTCGCCGGAGGAGGTGATCTTCACCTCGGGCGGTACGGAGAGCATCAACGCCGCCATCAAGGGCGTCGCGATGGCCCAGTCCGAAGCGGGCGTCGGTCGTCACATCATCACCACCGAGATCGAGCACCACGCCGTGCTCCACTCCGCGCAGTACCTCGAACGGTTCGGGTTCGAGGTAGAACTGCTCCCGGTCGACGAGTACGGGCGCGTCTCGCCGGAGGCGGCCGCTGCCGCCGTGCGGCCCGACACCGCGCTCGTCTCGATCGGCTATGCGAACAACGAGGTCGGTACGGTCCAGCCGCTCGCGGAGATCTCCCGCGCCGTCCGCGAGGCCGCGCAGGCCCTCGGGCGGTTCGTCCCGATCCACACAGACGCCGTGCAAGTAGCGAATACGCATTCGCTGGACGTGGATGCGCTCGGCGTGGACCTGCTGTCGCTCTCGGGCCACAAGTTCGGCGGCCCGAAGGGCACGGGCGTCCTCCACCTCCGCCGAGGGGTACCGTTCCTCGAACTGATCTCGGGTGGCGGGCAGGAGCGCCAGCGGCGCTCCGGCACGGAGAACGTGCCCGGCGTGGTGGGCATGGCGACGGCGCTCCGCCTCGCCCAGGACGAGCGTGAGCAGTTCGCCGCGACCACCTCGGCCCTCCGCGACCGACTCCTCGAGGGCGTGCGCAACGCCTGCCCGGAGGCGCGCATCAACGGACATCCGACGGAGCGGCTCCCCCACAGCCTGCACGCCTGCTTCGCAGACCTCGAGGGCGAGGCGCTGGTCGCCGCCCTCGACGCGCGAGGGATCGAGGCGTCAGCAGGCGCCGCATGCACCTCGGCGACCTGGGAGCCCTCGCACGTCCTCCTCGCGATGGGCGTCCCGATCGACCTCGCGGTGGGCTCGCTGCGCCTCGGGATCTGGCCGACGCTCACCGAGGAGCAGGTCGACTACGTCGCGGGCGTCCTGCCGGCCGCGGTGCAGGAGTGCCGCGCCGCCGCCCTTGCCCCGCGCCTCTAACTGCGAGAGCGGCCAGCACCTGGCGAGTGCTCCCATCCGTGCGGGCGCTATGGCAGACGCTTCGAAGAATCTGCTTAGGCACTGCAGCAGATCGCTTTACATAGCAACGTTGAGCGAATACCGTGTGAGCAGTTGATCCATTGATGCCGACCTTGGATGGACACGCTAGTGCCAGACTCCCCTTTCGATGACTACCTCGACCTGGTTGAGGCCGCGCGAGAACTGGGTATCCATCCCCAGAGTTTGCGTCGCCTGATCAAACAGGGACGCGTTCCCGCAACGTTGTTTGCCGGGAAGTACCTGATCGAGCGCGACAAACTGGACATCTTTAAGTCCAGCTATGACCCGCGCCCGGGCCGTAAGCCCATCCGCCGCTTGCTTTAGTCGTCCGCGCCGCTCGCCCAGACGCTCCCCTAGGAGGGAGCCTCCACCGCGATGTCCTCCGCATTGAGGTCGCGCAGGGCCAGTTCCAGTCGCACGACCTCGTCGCCGGCGTCGCTCGTACCGACGACGAGCAGGCGTACGGGCGTCCCGAGTTCGCGCGCGAGCCAGATGTCCGCGGTGAGGTTGGCATCCACCTCAAGCGGTAGGACGTGGTCCTGCTGGAAGAGCGCGAAGAACTCGTCCTCGTCGAGGGTGAAGCGCCGCGTCGGGATGCCCTCGACCTCCTCCTCGACCCACTCGTAGTCCTCGAGTTGCCGCGCGACCGTGTCGTACTGGCCCTCGTCGTCCGCGAAGAGCACGGACGGCCGGAAGTCGAGGCCCGCGAACGACTCAAGGCCGGAGGCCGCACCTTCCTTCCAACTGCCGTTGCCCTCGCGCAGCCACCGCTGCTCGCCGACCACGATGGACTCGGTCCTCACCTGCAGGAAGCCCATGTCCGCCGTGGTCGTCGCGTGTTCCCGGTCCGGGTTCACGCGCTCGCCGTCAATGATGATGCGGATCGGTGAGTCCAGCGGAAGGCCCTCGGGCGCCTCGGACACGTCGAGGATCGACGGCAGCAGGGAGACGTTAACGGAGTAGCGGTACGAGGTGAGGTCGGCCGGCGAGGCGGCCGTCAGGGTCTCACTAGGCGTCGGCGTCTCGGTGGGTTCCGCGGTGGATGCCGCCTCGTCATCTCCGTCCCCGGTACACCCGAGCGTGGCGAGGCCGACGAGGATCGCTGCGGCGAGGAGTGCGTGGGTCAGGTGTCGTGGCATCCGCTAGTCGAACTCGGAGCGAGGTTCGCCCTCGCGGTGCAGGTAGCTGTGGGCGCTGTCGTACTCCTCGCGGCTCACGTGGCCTTCGGAGTGGAGGTAGGTCAGCATGACCTCCAGCGAGAGGACGCAGTGCATCTTCACGCCCATCGCGTCGAGGCGTCGGGCGGCGCCCTGCTCGCGGTCGATGAGCACGACGGCGTTCGAGACGATCAGCCCGGCGTCCCGCAGCCCCTCGATCGTCTCGACGAGCGAGCCACCGCCGGCGGCGAGGTCGTCGACGACGAGGACACGCTGACCGGGGCGGTAGATGCCCTCGACGTGGGGTGCGAGCACCTCGTCCGGGTCGCGGGCCGGGCGCAGGTAGAGGAGCGGGCGGTCCGTCTGCAGCGAGAGCGCCGTCGCGATGTGCAGTCCGCCGATCGGCACGCCGGCGATTGCGTCGAACGGCTCGACCACGCGGTTCCGCATCGTCATGCCGAGTTCGAGGTCGTCCTGGATCAGTCGCACGGTCTTCTTGAGCGCGTCCGGACGTGAGATCAGCAGCTTCGCATTCACATACACCGGCGAGTTGCGCACGGTCCGGCCGAGCGAGAAGTCGCCGAACTGGATGGCGCCGAGTTTCCACAGCGTCTCGGCCAGCCAGAGGCGTCCCTGTGCGCCGGGATCTCGCTCAGACGTCATGCTCGGCCCTTCATTTCGGCAGTCATCGTCGCCCCGACGTTACGACCTGGTTGCTGCGTTCAATGCGTCGGGATTGAGGCAGTTCGACGCCCGCTCGCCCCGGATGCCAGCCAGGAGGCCGTCGACGGCGAGGTGCGCCATCTTCGTGCGCGTCTCCAGCGTCCCACTGCCGACGTGCGGTGAAAGGACGATGTTCGGCGCGTGCACCAGCGGGTCGTCCGGCGAGATTGGTTCTGGCGTCATCACGTCGAGGCCGGCGCCGGCGATCGTGCCGTCCTTGAGCGCCTCGATGAGCGCCGACTGATCGACGACCGGCCCTCGGGAGGTGTTGATGAAGATCGCGTGTGGCTGCATCCGCGCGAAGAAGGAGGCGTCACACATGCCTCGTGTCTCCTCGGTGAGCGGCACGTGGACGGAGATAAAGTCGGACCGCTCGAGGAGCTCGTCCAGGGGGACGAACGTTCCGGGGAAGTCCGGCTTCTCGGAGCGGCCGGTGTAGAGGACCGTCATGTCGAAGCCGGATGCGCGACGCGCGGCCGCTTTGCCGATGCTGCCCGGCCCGAGGATCCCGAGCGTGCGGCCCGTGATCTCGCTGCTCAGGAGCCAGGTGGGGTTCCACTGCCCCCACTCGCCGTTCTCGATCGCGTCGCGTCCTGCCGGGAGCTTGCGCGCGGCGGCCATGAGCAGCGCCCACGCCATGTCCGCAGTCGCGTCCGATAGGACGTCCGGGGTGTTGCTCACCACCACGCCTCGCTGGGTGCAGGCGGGGACATCAATGTTGTCGTACCCGACCGCGAGCTGCGCCACCGAGCGCAGCGAGGGCCGCGCGTCGAGGAAGGCGCCGTCGATGCGGTCGTTGATCATCGTGAGGAGGCCGTCGCAGCCGTCTGTGCGGGTGAGAAGCGCTTCGGGAGAAGGCGGGTCGAACTCGGGCCACACGTCGACGTTCTCAGCGCCGAGGGCGTCGCGGAGGCGGGCGAGGGGGCTGCCCTCGCCGGATCCACCCGGCAACTCACGGGTGACGAAGACGCGGGTCATGTTGGGACTCTCCACCGAGGCGTGCACTGAGTGAGGCGAGTGATGCCGGGCACGCGACGCTCCGGACGCCTCGGGCGCATGTTCTGCCGCATGACCCGATTGTAACGATTAGCGGCGTCCGGGCACGGCGGAACGGCTGGGCGTCTCCCACGTCAGCGAGCGGTCGGGCAGCACGAGCGGTACCGGCGTCCCGGGACCCATCATCTCGGTCAGCCCTTCGAGGTAGAGGACTCCCGTCAGCGCGCACGTCACGGCGTCCAGTTCGTCGTGCGAGACGCGGCGGCCACGCGGGATGCCGAGGACGCCGTGCCGCTTCAGGCCTCGCCGCAGCCCCTCCACGCCCGCACCCTTCCGCGGGATGCCCAGCACGTCCTGCACCATTCCGGGGTACGTCTCGAACACCTCGTAGCCGCGCGCCTCGAGCGTCTCGCGGAGGGCGATGCCGCGGAGCGTGAGCTTCACCATGCTCGGCAGGAGAGTGGGGAACGGACGGTAGCCCTCGCGGGCTGCGATTCGGTCGACCTCGCGCATGATGCCAGCGGAGGCGCACGCACATGCGGGGTCGGCGCAGTCGCGTCCCTCGGGCAGTGCAAGGGGGGCATCGATCGCCACGATCCGGGGCTGGCAGGCCTCGATCGCGTGGAGGATCGCCTCGTCCGTGCGTGCGACGGCGATCGTGTGGCAGCGACGGTCGGCGGACATCACGGCTATGCCGGTCGGGTACCTGGGACCGGAGCGGAGGTCGATGCCGAAGGTCAGCACGAGGGCGACCAGGGGAGCGCAGGAGCGGCGTGACCTGAGTCGGGCACCTGATAAACTCGTGATTCCGTTGACTTAGTGGCTGACCTGACCGACCCGACAGAGGGTGGAGGATACCTGATGGCAGAGAAGCGCCCCGGCGAGCCGTTCACCCGACTCGACGTCCATGAGGCGAAGCAGATGATCGATGAGAACGACGTGCAGGTCATCGACTCGCGCGAACCGCACGAGCACGCCGAGGGCCACGTCCCCGGCTCGATCCAGATCCAGCACATGGCGACGATGAACCAGGCGGACAAGATCGCCCGGGACAAGCCGGTGCTGTTCATCTGCAAGTCCGGCCAGCGTTCGGCCGTTGCGGCTGAGTTCGCAGCCGCCCTCGGCATCACAGACATCTACAACGTGGACGGCGGGCACGACGCCTGGCGCGCCGCGGGGTACCCCCTCGACACTGAGGACTAGCGCCGAGGACTCGCGCGGCCTCGGGCTTTCGTCCCATCGGCGCTGACTCATCGACACGCGGTCCCACGGACCGCGTGTCGTTCGTCCCGGGGACTGCGGGACGAACGCCCCTCCGAGGCCCGGCGCGGCAGCACGAGGATGCTTCCAGAGGAGGCATCCCATGGACTTCGAACCGATCGCTCTGCTTGCTGGCTCCGTGCTGCTCTTCGGTGGCGGCGCATTCGCCGTCTTCCTCGGCGTGTACTCCGAGCGGCTTGAGACGAAGCGGCACGCCGAGACGGTCCAGCACTAGCCGTACTCGGCGCGGATCCAGGTGGAGCGCCATCTCGTGAGGGATGGCGCTTCTGCGTGTCTGGAGTGACGCGAGGCTAGGGCTGCGGTGCAGCCTGCCCGCCGAGCACGTCTTGCACCATCGAGATGAGCTGGCGCGTCGTGAACGGCTTCTGGAGGTACCGGATCGAGGAGGAGTCGAGCGAGCGGGCCGCCGGTTCGCCCTCGATGTCCCCGGTCACGAAGAGGACGCGGTCCCGCAGCGCCGGCCAGCGCCGGATTACCTCCTGGTAGAGGCTCGCTCCGTCCATGCCGGGCATCTTGAGGTCGGTGATGACGAGGTCGAAGGCGCTCGCGCTGAGCAGCCCGAGCGCCGTGTCGCCGTCCTCGGCCGTCTCCACGTCGAACCCGGTGGCGCTGAGGATCTCGCGCGTGAGCGCCCGCACGGGAGCCTCGTCGTCCACGACGAGGACGCGACGCCGAGGTTGGTCGGCGTTCCGGCCAGCAATCGGGGGGGCCGGAGCTGTGAGGTGTGACCTCGGCGGAGCCCCCTCGGCGTTGTCGTGGGGCCGGGCAGCACCCGAGTGCGAGGACACCGAGGACACCGAGGACACCGAGGGCAACGGCAGTTCGATGACGAACGTCGCACCACCGCTCGGATTGCCCTCGACCCACGCGCGCCCCCCATGGTGCGTGACGACGCCGTAGACGATCGCGAGGCCCATGCCCTGGCCGCGCCCGACCTCGCGCGTGGTGAAGAACGGCTCGAAGATGCGCGAGCGGAGGGCTTCCGGGACGCCGGGCCCGTCGTCGGCGAACGCGATGTAGATGTGGTCGCTGTTCTGCCAGGTGCTGACGGTGACCTCACCGCCGCGACCCTGCAGGGCCTGCTGTGCGTTGTTGAGCAGGTTGAGGAACACCTGCTCGAACTGCCCTTCGTCTACCTCGACCTCGCGCACGAGACCCAACCGAGTCACGACGTGCACGTCGTCGACTTCGAGGGTGTACCGGCGGAGGTCGATGACGCGGCGCAGCATCTCTTCGACGTTCACGAGGCGGCGCTGGCCGGGGCGCTGGCGGGCGAAGGAGAGCAGGTTGCGGACGATCCGCGCCGCGCGTTGCGCCTCGTCCTCGATCGTGCGGAGCGCGTGCTCTCGTTCGGCGTCCTCGAGTCCGCCGAGGATCTGCGCATACCCGAGGATCGCCGTGAGTGGGTTGTTCAGTTCGTGCGCCACGCCAGCCACGAGCTCCCCGAGCGACTCGAGGCGCGACGAGACCAGCGTGATGTCCTCGGCGGGTGGTGGGGCAAGCGTGCGGGATTCGCCCACGTCGAACGGCGAAGCGTCGCCGATCGGCTCGGCGGCTGGCTGCGGAGCGGCCGGTGGTTCGGGAATCGGCGGTACGTACACGGGCTCCGAGACCGAGGCCGGGGGCCGGTACGCCTCGACGGGCGGCTCTCGCCGCTCCACCTCAGCTCGAGGAGCCAGCGTCTCGCCGAGGCGTCGCACGGTGCGTTCCGCGAGCATCCCGTCCGCCGGGGTAAAGGCGAGCGTCCCCGCTCGGAACAGCACGAGCGCCCCGGCGACGCCGGCCCCCGCGTACAACGGCACGAGGATGCGCGACCGCAGCCCGAACGCGGGCAGGCGGTCGAGTGGACTCGCCGCTTCCGGGCGCTGCCGGAGTTCGCCCTGGAGCGACGGCTCACCGGTGGAGTGCACGAGCGCCTCGTCCGGGTCGGCGGGCTGCCATCGCACACCGCGAGCGACGCCGGCCATCGGGCTCGGATAGGTCGCGACCACCTCGACGCCGACCGGCGTGCCCGGGGTGTACCGCAGCACCGCGGCCCAGTCGAAGCCGATCGCGGACTCGATCGCCTGTAGCACGGACCGCGCGATGGCGGTCGCATCGTCGAGGTCGAGCATCGCTTCGTACGCGGCGACGACTGCCTTGAGATCGTCCGGGCGTGGCTCGGTCGGGGCGGCGTCAACGAGCGAGGTGGCGGCGGATTCCGCTGGAGGGGTCGCGGGTGTGCCAGGGACGCGCTCCGCTAACGGCTGGAGGCTCATCACCATGAGTTCCGAGGATCGTGCGACCGGAGCGATTGAGACGGACAGCACGACTTCCTCGCGGGCGTAGCGGAAGTGGAGGGCGCCCTCCCACGTTCCGCCGCTGGCGAACGTGAGTCCTGCCTCGCGGGCATCTGGCGCGGCGGGCGAAGCGATGATCGAAGTCCACTCGCGGCCGGCGAGGGAGTCCGGGTCGGGTGCGTGGAGCAGTTCGCAGGCACGACGTTCCGCCGTGACGACCATGCCGTCACGACGCACTATCAGCCATCCTGACGGATCTTCAGTCCGCCGCCCGCCGCTGCCGTCCGCCATGTCGCCCCGGGGCCCCGTTGCGGCGCCGGATTCACGCGGCGTCGACCCGGGGCCGTGATGAGCCCGGTCTGCCATAACTCTATCGTCGGAACGCGAACGAATCCGCGCACCCCGCCTCTGTGAACAAGCACCTCGGAAAGGGCTTAATTTCGTCGTTCCGGGGCGGCCCATCGCTGGGCCACAACCGCCGCCGCTTGCTCGTGCGTAGCGGACACAATGGTCGTCAGGATGTCGTCAGCGATGTCGAACCGTCGACGCACGTTCAGCGTCGACAGTAGCCGTTGGAGTTGACGATCGGTGACTATGCCCCGCCCGAACGCACCAACGCGATCTGCAAGCGCGCCCGCCGAGGCAGGCAATTCGACTTCGCGGTGGTACTCGTTCCCGATGGTATCGCGGAGACGATAGAACTGCCTCAGTCGTTCCGCTGTGGTCTCGATCGCTTCCTCGGGGACCTCGGTGACCTCGTCCACGGGGTACTCGACATCCGCGCTGAGGTAGGCGAGGTCGTCGTACAGCTGGCCGATGCGGAAGCGGCGCACTCCGATGGCGTTCAGCGAGAGCCGGCCGTCACGCGTCGGGGCGACACTGGTGATCCTCGCGGTGCACCCGACCTTGTGCGGCACGGCGGAGCCGCCCACCTCGGGGCCCTCCTTGATCAGGACGACCCCGAAGGGCTCCCCGGTCTCGAGGCACTCCGCGACGAGGGTGCGGTAGCGCTCCTCGAAGACCTGGAGCTGCAGGTCCATCCCGGGGAACAGGACGGTGCGGAGCGGGAACAACCGGAGCTGGGCCACTAGCCCTCTCCCAGCGCGCGGACGAGCACGATGAGCCCGACCACGATCGCGGTCGTGAGGGCCATCCCGGCGAGCGTCAGGCTCTGTGACACCCACCAGTGGCCCTCGTACCCCGTCGTGTCCCACCCGGCAGCCTGGAGCGCCTCTTGCGCCGTCTCCAGGTCGTCGCGGCGCACCTCGATGGAGAAGCGGTGCACCATGGGGGCGCGGTCAGGCAGGATCTGGTAGCCGACGCTGGTGCCGACACCGGCGCGCTCACGCCGGTGCGTGCGGATGCGCGCGTAGATGCCGCGGTCCGCGAACCAGTCCTGTAGCTCGTGAGCGTGCGAGGCGTCGAAGAACTGGGCGACCTCGACCCATCGGATCCAGGGCGGGATCACGTCGTCGCGACCCGAATGAGGATGAACGCGCCGATCCCGAGGGCTGTGCACACCGCCGCGACCAGCATCCCTCGGAGGTTGGCCTCCCCCTGGCCGAGCGCCCCTCGCCCGCCGCGCAGGCCCTCGCGTCCGTCCCAGCCCGCGTCAAGCAGTGCGCTGACGGCGAGGTCGCGCTGGGCGGGCGGAATGATGATGAGGTGGACGAACTCCGGTGGGCGCATCCCGAGCGCGCCAATCAGTGGCGAACGCCCCGGGTCACCGGTCTGCGCGTCCGTCAGCTCGACCAGCACGTCCACGCCGGCCTCGTCGAGGATGTCTGCCCACTCCTCAGCTTGATCGGGGCTGGAGGTGACCAGCAACGGGCGTCGGTGGGTCTGAGAGTCGGTGTCCATCCTGGGCATGGTACGACCCAGCGCGGTTGGCCGACGGAGGATCGAGGGCTCAGGCGGGCGGCGAGTCGCCGTACGCCGAGCGTCGGTCAGGCCAGAGGGTGGCGGGGAGCTCGTTCCAGCCCTCGACGAGTTGCGGGATCTCCCACGCGGGGTCGGGGAGCCAGTCGAGCCAACTGCCGTCGAACGGTGGGGCGCGCCGTTCGAGGAGTTCGAGTGCCCGCTCGGCGGTGGTGCGCACGCGCGTCGCGAACTCGGGGATGTAGATGCCGTTCGCGGCGCGCTCGGCGAGTTGGTCCTCGTCTTTCCAGACCCAGCTCAGGTCAGGCTGGACGACCACGTCGAGGGTGTGGTCATTCGTGTCCACGCCGATCGCCGTCCGGCGGAACGGTTCCTCGACGTTGATGTAGTACCCGTGGAACACCCGCCCGCTGTCCTCGTTCCGCCACGAGAGCCAGATCGAGTAGTCCTCGCCGGGGTACATCAGGCGGAGCGTGTCGCGAAGCCACGGGATGTCGACGAGCTCGCGCGAGAGCGGGAGGCCCATCGAATCGCGCCGGCCTCGCCACTGCTTGGTCGTCGCGCCGTCCGGGATGTAGAGCGCGAGGAGGTCGTCGCGATCCTCGACGACTCGCGCAGGCCAGGACATGCCCGGCTGCTCCTGGCGCGTGATGTAGCGGAGGACGACCTCGTCGCCTGGCTGCCAGCGCGCCTCGGTCATGCCGGCTCCTATGCGGGCTGGAGCGCCCGCACCCGCACGGAGGCAACGCCCCCCGCGAGGCCGTCAAGGCCGAACAGAGACATGACCGCGCCGCCGTCGTAGTACTGGGCGACGTAGACCTGGCCGGCCGGGACGCCGTCGTCGAGCCGGACGGCGATGCGCACGGCGCCTCGGTCATTCGCGAGTTCGATGACCTCGCCGTCACGCACGCCGGCGGCCTGCGCGTCTGCGGGGTTCACCCAGGCAGCCTCTTCGCGGTGGAGCTTGTCGGCTTCCTCGGAGTGGATCGAGGCGCCCTCGAAGGAGGTGTAGAGCGAGCGGCTCGTGATGATCGCAAGCCCCTCCGCGGCTGCGGGCGGCGTGCCCACCTCCTGCTTCGTGGCGCGCGAGGCCTCCCCGACGACACGAGTCGTAGCCGGGTTCGTGGCGAGCGCGGCGGCGGTCGGGTAGCCGGCGACCTTTGCCGCGACCGCGTCGGTCACCTCGTCGGCGGTGCCGTGAATGAGGCTGCCGCCGAACGCGTTTGCCAGGGCGGTGAGGACGTTCAGGCCGGGGGCGGTCTGCTGGTTCGGCTTGCGTGCCGGGTGGTGGCGGAAGACGTGGCCGTCCGCGTTGGTCGTCGTGCCGTCCTTCGCGAAGAACGGCGTCTCCGGTAGCACCACGGTGGCGTACTCGGCAGCCGTCGAGCGGACGGAGTCGATGACCACGAGCGCGTCGAGGGCCTCGAGCGCCGCCTTCACCTCGGACGTCCCGGGCGACGTGAGGAGCGGGTTGTCGGCGTGGAGGATGACCGCCTTGATCGCGCCGGACTGAGCGCCCGCGACGATCTCAGCGAACGACTTGCCGTTCGCGCCCGGCGTCAGGCCGGCGTCGTGCGCACCTCGGACGTTCGCGTCCGTGGTCAGGTAGAGCAGGTGCTCCGGAGCGCTCTCGCCCCGCAGGGTGATGGCGAGGTTCGCGGCCGCCGAGGCGATCTGCGCGGCGTAGGCGCCGAAGTGGTCCTCGGGGGCGAAGATGACAGTCGCGCGCGACTCCACGTAGCCCTTCGCGCCGTTCACGGCGGCGAGTGCGGCCTCCCACTGGCCGGCGTCGATGCCGGCGGGGGCGGAACCGCCCTCGGCGAGGGCCTGCGTGACCGCAGCTTCTTGCCCGGGGCGCGTGCGCAGGACTGCGGTGGCGAAGCGATCGAGCTCACTCCACGTGGGGGAGACGAGCACGATCGCGGCGTTCTTCTTGACCTTCGCGTCCTTCATACGGAGCGAGGCGATGTTGTGCGACTCCTCGAGGTCCCGCGCGACCGCGACGATCACGTCGCTGCGCTCGATGTCGGCGAGGCTCGCGGCGAGGCGGTCCGTGCCGAAGGCGGCGTTGAGGGCGCCAGTCACCGCACGGTGGACGGCGCCGGTCGAGAAGTCGACGTTCGGCGTGCCGAGCGTGCGGGCGACCTCGGCGAGGACGTACGCCTCCTCGGTCGTTGCGATCGGGGAGCCGAGGACGGCGATGGCGTCAGCGCCCGCCCCCTGCTTCACCTTCGTGACCTCGTCCACCGCACGGGCGAGGGCGTCCTCGAACGTTGCGGGGATCAGGCGGTCGCCGGCGCGCACGAGGGCGCGCGACAGGCGCTGCTTGTCCGGCACGGCGTCGTAGTGGAAGCGGCCGCGGACGCAGATCTGGTCGCGGGACGCGGGGTTCACTCGGTCGGGCCGGACGATCGTCGGGCCGAAGTCGTCGTTGATGCCGTACGAGATCGTGCAGCCCATCGAGCAGCCGTTGCAGACGGAGTTCGTCCACTCGTCCGCCTTGCCGATCCACTTGTTCGGCTTCTCCATGAGGGTCGCCGTCGGGCAGACATCGATGCAGGCGCCGCAGAAGTCACAGTCGGACTCGTGCACCTGGCCGCCCGTGCCGAACGCGATCATCGTCGTGTGGCCCTTGCCCGAGAGCGTGACGGCGCCGGTGTGTCGGAGCTCGTCGCAGGCGCGGACACAGCGCGTGCAGATGATGCACATCTGCGGGTCAAACTCGAGGTACGGGTTGCCGCGGTCCGGCTCCGGGGGCGGCGTCTCGTAGTAGGAGCGCGCTTCGCCGACCCACGGCTCATCAAAGTCACCCTGGTCGACGATCTCGCAGGAGGTCTGGAGCTCGCAGCGGTAGTTCTTGGAGCAGGTCAGGCAGCGGTGCGTGACCACGTCGTCGCGGAGACAGATGTCGCCCGGCATGCAGTGGACGCGGCGGTGGCAAGTGAGGCAGCGGTCCGGGTGGTTCGCCAGGATCATCGACATGACCGACTGGCGGGTGCGCTCGGTGGCCTCGGTGTCGGTGGTGACCACCATGCCCTCGGCGACCTGCGCGACGCAGGAGAGCTGGAGGTTGGTGGGGCGGCCGCCCTCGATCTCCACGATGCAGGTACGGCAGCCGGCGTACGGCTCCAGGCCGTCGATGTAGCAGAGGTTGGTGATCGCGATGCCCTGGTCCTTGATCACCTCGACCAGGCGTCGCCCGGGCTCGGCGTCGACCGTGCGGCCGTTGATGGTGATCTCGACCACGACTCCCCCAACCCCACCGGCACGTGCGCGAGGGCGTGACCCCCGGCGCGTGCGTCAGATCTAGTTGTGCTTGTCCGAGACGTGTCGCCCCGGCAGCCGCTGCGGCCCGAAGGCGCCACCCGCTCCCGCCACGTCCACGCGCGAGCGCGCGGTCGGCATCTGCGTCCTCAGCGGGTTCTCGTCCTGGGTCTGCCCGTTCGGGTAGTGCCCGTCCGTCTTGCCCAGGTACTCCTGCGCCTCGCGCGTCAGCGAGTCGCGGTCCCGGTACATGTTCTCGAAGAGGTAGACCGCGTCGTTGTAGCGACCCCCGGCCTGGATGGCCTGGTACGGACACGCCTCGGTGCAGAGGCCGCAGTACATGCAGATGCGGAAGTCGATCTCGTAGCGGTCGATGGCCAGTGTGCCGTCCTCGCGCGGAGACGTCTGCACCAGGATGCAGCCGTCCGGGCAGGCCTGGGCGCACGTAGAGCAGCCCGTGCAGCGCTCCTCGAACCACAGGAGGTTCGTGCGCGCTCGAGCGGGGACGTCCCGCTGTTGCTCGGGGTAGTTCACCGTGATGGCTGGGCGGAACACATGCTTGAGCGTGACAAGCATGCCCCTGGCGACGCCAAGTCCGTACGCCACGTAGCCCCGCTTTCCGTGACGGGCAGCCGCGCTATGGGGCTGTCATCCGCCTGCGTCCGGCAGCATACCGGACGGCTCAATCGAGAGATACCCGCCCTTCGCGAGGGCGCCCGACCGACACTTCGTGCAGGCTATCACAAGCAGGGATTGGCGAAACCTCAGCCGGCGCGTTTCGGTACCTTGGCTGTGGGTCAGCGGGCGGAGCCATACTTCGGGAGACGTTCGATGCGACCACCCGAGCGAGGCATTCTCGCTGTTCATGCCAGCTACTTCACCATCACGGGGCTCTGGCCGCTGATCCACTACCGATCCTTCGAGGCCATCACGGGTCCCAAGCGCGACGACTGGTTGGTGAAGACCCTCGGGGTGTTCATCCTGCCGATCGGTTTCGCGGTCGCGTCCGCGGCTGCGCGGGACCGGGTGACTGCCGAGCTCCGCCTCGTCGTCATCGGCAGTTCATTCGCCCTCGGCGCAGCGAGCGCGTGGTACGCCCTGCGAGGGCGGATTCGCCGCATCTACCTCGCGGATGCGGTGGTCGAGTCGATGCTCGTGGCGGGCTTGCTTCTGGCGCGGCGGCGGTAGGCGCTCGCTCGCTCGGGTGACATCCGAAGTCGGCTGCTCGCCACGGAATGGACTAGATTATCTCCCGCGTCCGCCGGCACTGGATCGCCGTCATGGACGCAGTTGGGGGTAGTCATGGCATCGGAACTGGCCGTCGAGGCCGTCGGCCTTGTGAAGCACTTCGGTCAGACGAAAGCCGTCGACGGACTCGACCTCCGGGTCGAGCAGGGCGGGGTGTATGGCGTGCTCGGCCCAAACGGCGCCGGGAAGACCACCGTCATCCGCATCCTGACGACGCTCCTGAGGCCGGACGCCGGCACCGCGCACGTCCTCGGGCATGACGTGGTGAAGGAGGCGGACGCGGTCCGCAGCCGTATGAGCCTCACCGGCCAGTTCTCGTCCGTCGACGACGACCTGACCGGCGTCGAGAACCTCGTGTTCCTCGGGCGGTTGTTCGGCTACTCGCATCGAGGAGCGAAGGAACGCGCCAACCAGTTGCTCGATGCGTTCGGACTGTCCGAGGCCGCCGAGAAGCTGGTGAAGCACTACTCGGGTGGCATGCGCCGCCGCCTCGACATCGCGTCGAGCATCGTCGTGACGCCCGACCTCATCTTCCTCGACGAGCCGACGACGGGCCTCGACCCGCGGAGCCGGAACCAGGTGTGGGACGTCGTCCGCGCGCTCGTCGCTGAAGGCACCACCGTGATCCTCACCACGCAGTACCTGGAGGAGGCGGACCAGCTCGCCGGGCGCATCGCCGTCATCGACCGCGGCACCGTCATCGCCGAGGGCACCCCGAACGAGCTCAAGGCTTCGGTCGGCTCGGGCGCCCTGCGCGTGCGTGTCGCCGAGGCGGAACGTCGCCTTGAGGCGCAGGCGATCCTCGAACGTGTGTTGGCCGAACCGGTGACTCTCGAGGCAGACCCGGCAGCGCTCACGGTGCGAGTCTCCGACTCCCAGCCGGCAAGCCTGGCGCTGGCCGAACTTGCCCGCGAGGGCATCGACGTCGTGAACTTCTCGTTGGGTCAGCCCAGCCTCGATGAGGTCTTCCTGGCCCTCACAGGCCACGTTGCCGAGACGGAGACGGAGGATGCCGCGTGACGACCACTACCTCCACCCGCTCACCAGAGCGCGACTCGTTCGACTCCGACATCGATCGCGTCCGTGCCGCCCTCGGCGCGGGCACGCGGCCGCCGAGGCCGAGCGCGGTCTCGACCTCGTTCACCTTCGGTTGGCGGGCGCTGCTGAAGATCAAGCACGTCCCGGAGCAACTGGGCGACGTGACGATGTTCCCGATCATGTTCGTCCTGATGTTCACGTATCTCTTTGGGGGTGCGCTGGCCGGCTCGACGCGTGACTACCTGCAGTTCCTGCTGCCCGGTGTCCTCGTACAAACCATCGTGATGATCACGATGTACACGGGGCACACGCTGAACAAGGAGATCCACCGCGGGACGTTCGACCGGACGCGCACGTTGCCGATCTGGCAGCCCACGGTCTTCATCGGCGCGTTGCTGGGCGATGCCGCCCGCTACACGATGGCGTCGACGGTGATCCTGACGCTCGGCCTCATCCTGGGATTCCGGCCCGAGGGCGGGCTGATCGGGATGCTGCTCGGGGTCGGCCTGGTGCTGATCTTCTCGTTCAGCTTCTCGTGGATCTGGACCGCACTCGGGCTCCTGATGCGGTCGCCGGAGTCGCTGATGGGGGTGAGCATGATGATCATCTTCCCCGTCACCTTCGTCTCCAACATCTTCGTCGACCCCTCGACGATGCCGAGCTGGCTCCAGCCCGTCGTCGAAGCGAACCCGATCAGCCTCCTGGCGACGGCCGTCCGAGGGCTCATGGCCGGAGAAGCGCCGATGTTTGAAGTGATGTGGGTGCTCATGGCGAGCGTCGTGTTGGTCGCGGTCTTCGGGCCGGTGACGTCGTACATCTACCGCCGGAAGTAGTGCTGTACCCAGGTCCGGGTGACAACTGGGCGCCGCTAGGCGGGCGGCACGAGCAGGAACGCAGCGACCACCAGGAGCAGGAGCGCCGTGGTGGCGAATGCCGGGGCGAGCCGGCGAAGTTGCGAGCGACGCGAACGCGGTGCGAGCGCAGCCATCAGTTCGTCTCCCCACTGAGTGCATCTTCAATGAGCGACTGCAGTTCAGGCGTCAGCGGCAACGTGAGGGCGGCCTCGTGGCCAGCGTCGCTCATCTTGCGCCAGGTGCGCTGGAGCGCCCGCACCACGGTGGCGCGCTGAGTGCGGGCCGCGAACGGCGCGAACTGGATCTCGAGGAACGCAAGCGCCACGGCATCCTCGTACGTCTGTGCGTCCGGGTCGGTCTTGATACCGCGCTTGTGGACGAACCCGATCATCGCCTCAACGTCGGGCTCGCCGTAGCCAGCGGTGAGCATGATCTCCGTGAGGTGCTCGGCGTGGACTTCGTAGAGCCGGGTGCGCCACGCCTGGTAGCCAGCACGGTCGCGCGGGTAGGCGTCGCGTGGGGACTCCCAGCGGCGGATGTGGTGACCTCGTGCGGCGATCAGGAGGGCATCCGAGGCGTCCGAGTCCGCCCTCAACCGCATTGCCCAGTCGAACGCCGCGCGTCCCTCGGCCAGTGCGAGCGGCGTTGGGACGCCCTCGACCTCGACCACGTTCGGGTCGCCCTCGTTCGCGGCGTCGATCGCCGAGAGGGCGCCGATGAGCTGGGCGCTCAGGGTGCGGGTCGTGGAGGGGGACGGACCGGTCACGAGACTCCTCGAGGCGTAGGCGATCGAGACTGCGATGTCGTCACTGTGCCTTACTTGACTTAGTTGGTCAACTTTTATAACTTTGCTCAGTCCCGCCGGGCTGTAGTCAGTCATCAGTGCGGGAGTCAGTCAGCAGTGCGGGCGCGTGTCGGACTGATCGAGCAGCACCACGCGAAGCGAGGGGCCGTCGCCTAGGCTGCGGAAGCAGTCAACGACGGAGCATGACGCGGAGAGACGGGGCACCCATGACCACTGAGACCAGCACGACCGGGCAGGGCAGCAAGCCTCCGTTCATGATCCCGATCCTCGAGAAGGAAATCGAGGACTTCGAGACTGAGGCCACGAAGTTCCTGGCCGACGAGATCATCGAGACCGACTTCATCAAGTTCCGTCTCCGCCAGGGTGTCTACGGCCAGCGGCAGCCGAACCGGCAGATGATCCGGGTGAAGAACCCGGCCGGCACCATCACCTCCGACCAGCTCGATGCCTACGCCGACGTCGCTGAGAAGTGGGCGCCGCTTGGCAAGGGGCACATCACCACCCGTGCCGCCGTCCAGTTCCACCACATCCCGCTCGTGCAGATGACCGAGGTGCTCGAGTACCTCGGCAAGGCCGGGCTGTCCTCCCGCGAGGCGTGCGGCAACACCGTCCGCAACGTGACGGCCGATCCGTGGGCCGGCATCCGCGACGACGAGCCGTTCGATGTGACCCCGTACGCGGGCGCCTTCGTCCGGTACTGGGTGCGCAACCCCATCAGTCAGATGCTGCCCCGGAAGTTCAAGACCACCTTCTCCGCCAGCGAGCGGGACGACGGCTGGACGAAGATCCACGACCTCGGGTTCATCCCGCGCGTCAAGGTGATCGATGGCCAGGAGGTCCGCGGCTTCAAGATGGTCGTCGGCGGTGGGCTGTCCATCTTCGCGCGCGAGGCGCTGCTCATTAGCGAGTTCGTGCCAGTCACGGAGTACCTCAAGGTCTCCGAGGCCGTCATCCGCATCTTCAACCAGGCCGACGAGCTTCGAAAGAACATGTCGAAGGCGCGGCTGAAGTTCCTGGTCCACCGCGTGGGACAGGAAGCGTTCAACGAGATGATCCAGGAAGAGCTCAAGAACGACTGGGCTCAGAAGGACATCCTGCCGGACGACCTCATGTACTACGACGACGAGGAGGCCGCAGCGCCGCCCCTGGACGTCGAGGTAGTGCAGCCGCAGGCCCACGAGGCCGCAGCCTTCGAGGAGTGGAAGCGCACGGCGATCAGGCAGCAGAAGCAGGCCGGGTACGTCGCGATCCAGGTGAAGGTGCCCCAGGGCGACCTGACGCCTGAGCAGTTCCGCGGGCTGGCGACCATCCTCCGCACCTACGGCAGCGGGCGGGCGCGCACGACGCAGTGGCAGAAGATCGTCCTGCGTTGGATTCCCGAAGGTTCCGTCTACAACGTCTGGAAGGCCCTCGGTGAGTTGGGCCTCGGCGGCGCCGGTGTCCGGGAGATCACGGACGTGGTCTCCTGCCCCGGCACAGACTCCTGCAAGCTCGGCATCACCTGCTCCATGGGCCTCAACCGCGCCATCACGCAGAAGGTTGAGCTGATGAACATCACGGACGAGCGCACCCGCCGCGTCCAGGTCAACGTCAGCGGCTGCCCGAACTCCTGCGGTCAGCACCACATCGGGAACATCGGGTTCCACGGTGCGGCGATCAAGGCGGCTAACAGCGACCGGCAGGTGCCCTCGTACAACGTCTTCATCGGTGGCGACCGTCGCAGCGGCGAGAGCATGCGCCTCGGCTCGCTGCTCAAGGTGAAGATCCCCGCCAAGCGTGCCCCCGAGGTCGTTGAGCGCTTCGTCGCGCTCTACGAGCAGGAGCGCCAGGACGGCGAGGAGTTCAACGACACCGTTGACCGCGTCGGCCCGAAGACCTTCGAGGACGCCATCCGCGACCTCACCGTCGCCCCGTCCTTCTCCGTCGACACGATCGAGGAGTTCATGGACTGGGAGCGGGACGTGATCTACGTCCTGGAGCGCGGCGAAGGCGAGTGCGCGGTCTAGTCAGCACCACCACAACGACTGTCCGAGTGCTGTCCGCAGCCCTCGGACAGTCGACCAGCGCAAGCACGTCGCGCGCTCGCAGGATGCGAGCGGCGCGGCACGAGACGACAGAGGACTGCATTCATGACCGTACCCGTGGATGGCCTGTCGGCGACGGATGCAGCCGCATTTCTGGACAACACCGAGCGTGAAGCGGCGCATCTGCGCCTGCTTGAGTCCGAGGCGATCCACATCCTCCGCGAGGTCGCCGCGGAGTTCGAGCGTCCGGTATTGCTGTTCTCCGGCGGCAAGGACTCCATCGTCCTGTTGCGCCTCGCCGAACTCGCGTTCGCGCCGGGCCGCATCCCCTTTGCTGTGATGCACGTGGACACCGGCCACAACTTCCCGGAGGTCATCGAGTACCGCGACCGCCGCATGGCGGAGCTCGGCGTACCGCTCATCGTCGCGTCCGTGCAGGACGCGATCGACCGCGGCCGCGTGGTCGAGGAGCGCGGACCGAGGGCGTCCCGGAACCGCCTGCAGACCACCGTCCTCCTCGACGCGATCGCGGAGCACCAGTTCGACGCCGCCCTCGGCGGGGCGCGCCGCGACGAGGAAAAGGCGCGCGCCAAGGAGCGCGTGTTCTCCGCGCGCGACGAGTTCGGGCAGTGGAACCCGAGGGCGCAGCGCCCCGAATTGTGGAACCTCTACAACGGCCTCCAGCACCGTGGCGAGCACATGCGCGTCTTCCCGCTCTCGAACTGGACCGAGCTCGACATCTGGCACTACATCGCGCGTGAGGGCCTCGAGATCCCCTCGATCTACTTCGCCCACGAGCGGGAGGTGTTCGAGCGCGACGGCATGCTGATGTCGACCGGCGAGTGCATCCAGCTCCTCCCGAACGAGGCGCCCGCGAAGCAGTTGGTGCGCTACCGCACGGTCGGGGACATGACCTGCACCGCCGCCGTGCCCTCGACGGCCGGCACGCTGTACGACGTGATCCGCGAGATCGCGGTGGCTCGCGTTACGGAGCGTGGCGCGAGCCGCGCGGACGACCGCACCTCCGAGGCCGCGATGGAAGACCGCAAGCGCGAGGGGTACTTCTAGTGGACCTGTTGCGTTTCGCGACCGCCGGCTCCGTGGACGACGGCAAGAGCACGCTCATTGGCCGACTGCTGTACGACTCCAAGCAGGTCTTCGACGACGTGATGGAGGGCCTCAAGCGCTCCACCATCGGCACCAACTTCGACGACGACGTGAACCTGGCGCTGCTGACCGATGGCCTCCGCGCCGAGCGCGAGCAAGGCATCACCATCGACGTCGCCTACCGCTACTTCGCGACCCCGAAGCGGAAGTTCATCATCGCGGACTCGCCGGGGCACGTGCAGTACACCCGCAACATGATCACCGGCGCGTCGACTGCAGACCTCACGCTGATCCTCGTGGACGCGCGCAACGGGGTGGTCGAGCAGACCCGTCGCCACGCGGCGATCGCGGCGCTGCTGAACATCCGCCACGTCGTCCTGTGCGTGAACAAGATGGACCTGGTGGACTTCGACCAGTCGCGCTTCGACCAGATCGTGCGAGAGTTCGAGTTCGTGCAGGAGACCGTCGGCCTCGAGCAGGTCACATCGATCCCGATCTCGGCGCTGACCGGCGACAACGTCGTGACGCAGTCCGAGGCGATGAGTTGGTACACCGGCGCGCCGCTGCTGGACTTCCTCGAGACGGTCGCGGTGCCTCGCCCGGCGGCGGCCGGCCCCCTCCGCTTCCCCGTGCAATACGTGATCCGTCCCCAGACGAAGGACCTGCACGACTACCGCGGCTACGCGGGCACCATCCTCGGCGGGCACGTGAAGCCCGGCGACGAGGTCGTCGTGCTGCCGGCCGGTCTGCGCTCCACCGTCGAGGCGGTCGACTTCGCCGGCCAGCCGATGGAGTCCGGCGAGCTCTTCCAGGCCGCGACGATCCGCCTGAAGGACGACATCGACGCCGGTCGAGGCTCGATGATCGCCGACGCCGCGCACCCTCCCATCGTCACCCGCGAGATCATCGCTGACCTCTGCTGGATGAGCGCCGAGAGCGCCCTGAAGCCGCGGCAACAGTTCCTGCTGAAGACGAGCACGCAGCGCGTGAAGGCGATGGTCACCACCCTCGTCGACCGCCTCGACATCGAGTCGCTCGAGCGGGTTGGCGAACCGGATGAGTTGTCGCTCAACGGCCTCGCGCGCGTCGCGATCAAGACCGCGGACCCCGTGGCCGTCGACCCGTACCGCAAGGACCGATGGACCGGCTCGTTCATCCTCATTGACCCCGCGACGTTCGCCACGGTCGCCGCGGGGATGGTGCGTTCCGGTGGCGCCTCGGAGGATGCGTTCGCTGAGATGGAGGCCGCGCGTGCCTGAGGTCCCCGCGACCGTTGCCGGCGTCGAGGTCCCCGCGGACATCGAGCGCTGGCATCCGGCCGACATCCTGAAGTTCGCCGTCGAGCACTTCTCGCCGGAGATCGCGATCTCGTTCTCGGGCGCCGAGGATGTCGTGCTCATCGACTTCGCGTCGAAGCTCGACCTCCCGTACCGCGTCATCACGCTGGACACCGGACGCCTGCACGGCGAGACGTACCAGTTCATCGAGCGCGTCCGCGACCACTACAAGGTCGACATCGAGGTCTTCTTTCCGCAGCCCGAGGCCGTCCAGGACCTGGTGCGGGAGAAGGGCCTCTTCTCGTTCTACCGAGACGGCCACGAGGAATGCTGCAGCATCCGCAAGGTGGAGCCGGTGCGCCGCGCGATGGCCGGAATGCGGGCCACGGTCAGCGGTCAGCGCCAGGACCAGAGCCCGGCCACCCGAGGCATCCTCCCGGTCTTGCAGGAAGACCCGGCGCTCACCGTCGACGGTGCGCCCGTCGTGAAGTTCAATCCGCTGTCGTTCTGGTCCTCGCAACAGGTGTGGCAGCACATCCTGTCGCACGAGGTGCCCTACAACCCGCTCCACGACCGCGGGTTCCGCTCCATCGGCTGCGAGCCTTGCACCATGGCCACTAACCCCGGCCAGCACGAGCGCGAGGGCCGCTGGTGGTGGGAGGACGCGACGAAGCGCGAGTGTGGCCTCCACCTGCCGGGTGTAGGCGAGGGCTAGGCTCCTACTGTCCGATCGTCGGCTTCACGAATCGAAGCTGATGACAGAGCCAGCTGACCGGTTGGGAGTGCAGGCTTGTGAGGCTAGTCGGAGCCACACTGCATCTGCTCGCGGGCCTCTGGGGGCTGGGCGTAGTTGCTGTGCTTGGGTCAGAGGGCGGGGACGGCCCGTGGATCGCGGGGCTCGCGGCGTCGGCGATCCTTTACCTGGCAATCTGCCTGACGGCACCATTCGCGTGGGTCTTTAAGCGGCATCGCAGACAACTGCTGGGTATGAATGTGGCCCTGGTCTTCGTGAGTGCCATCCTTAGCGGGAGCCCGGCCGGCTTCCTGCTGTATGGCCCTGCAGCCGTTGTGCTGCTGTTGATGTTCCTGATTCCTCGCGAGGCCTTGGCTCAAATCTAGTCTGATCGACTCCCTAGGCCGCAGGTTCGCATCGACGATCCGCGGCGACGGCGGATAGGCCAACTCGAACGGGCAGGGCCAGCCAAATCGCGCTCAGGCGTGACGGGCGAGGCGGAGCGACTCCGCAGCAGCCTCGATCGTGCGGTCGATAAGGGCCTCGTCGTGTGCGGTGGAGACGAACCACGCCTCGAACTGCGAGGGGGCGAGGTGGACGCCGCGGTCCAGCATCGCTCCGTGGAAGCGCGCGAAGGTCTTGGTGTCAGCGAGCTTTGCCTCGTCCCAGTTGCACGGCGCAGCGTCGAGGAAGAACGGCGTCACCGTCGAGGCTGACCGCGAGATCGCGAGCGGCACCTCGGCCTCCTCGGCGGCGCGGGCGAGGCCCTCGGCGAGTCGGGTGGCGAGCGCGTCGAGGCGGTCGTACTGCGCGAGGTCCTCGTGCAGCACGTCCAGCGTCGCGCGGCCGGCAGCCATCGCGAGTGGGTTCCCGGAGAGCGTGCCCGCCTGGTAGACCGGGCCGCTGGGCGCTATGCGCTCCATCAATTCGTGCCGCCCACCGTATGCGCCGACCGGCAGCCCACCGCCAATGATCTTGCCGAGCGCGGTGAGGTCCGGGGTCACGCCGAACACCTGCTGCGCGCCGCCGTACGAGGCGCGGAAGCCGGTGATCACCTCGTCGAAAACGAGCAGCGCGCCGTCCTCGTCGCACAGGGCGCGGAGGCCTTCGAGGAAGCCCTCGGCCGGAGGGACGACGCCCATGTTGCCCGCGGCGGGCTCCACGATGATCGCGGCGATCTGGCCGCGGTGTGCTGCGAACTGGGCGCGTACGGACTCGAGGTCGTTGTACTTCGCGAGGAGCGTCTGCGCGGCGTACGCCGCCGGCACGCCGGGCGAGTCGGGGAGCGCGAGGGTGGCCGCCCCCGAGCCAGCGGAGACGAGCAGGCCGTCCGCGTGGCCGTGGTAGCAGCCCTCGAACTTGAGGATGAGGTCGCGGCCAGTCGCGGCACGCGCCAGCCGGAGGACGCTCATCGTCGCCTCGGTGCCCGAGGAGACGAAGCGCACCATCTCGATCGAGGGGACGGCGTCCACGACGCGTTCGCCGAGCTCCGCCTCCGCCTCGGTCGGTGCACCGAACGAGGTTCCGAGTTGCGCAGCCTCGGTGATGGCGGAGACGACGCGCGGGTGGGCGTGTCCCAGGATCAGCGGCCCGTAGGAGCAGAGGTAGTCGATGTACTCGAGGCCGTCGACGTCCCAGACACGGGCGCCGTCGCCTTTGGCGAGGACGACCGGGTCGCCTCCCACCGCGCCGTAGGCGCGCACGGGCGAGTCGACGCCCCCGGGCAGCACCCGGCGGGCGCGCTCCATCGCGGCCCGCGAGGCGGGCCGAGTGCCCTCGGAGGTCACGAGCGATCCTCGCGCAACCAGCGCGCAGCGTCCTTCGCGTGGTAGGTGATGATGATGCCCGCGCCGGCACGGGCGATGCCCGTGAGGGTCTCGAGGACGACACGGCGCTCGTCGAGCCAGCCGTTCTGCACGGCGGCCTTCACCATCGCGTACTCACCGGACACGTTGTACGCGGCCAGCGGGAGGTCGGTTCGCTCTCGGACGGCGCGGATCACGTCGAGATAGGGGAGCGCGGGCTTCACCATGACGATGTCGGCGGACTCCTCCACGTCGGCATCGACCTCGCGCAGCGCTTCGAGGGCGTTCGCGGGGTCCATCTGGTAGCCGCGCCGGTCGCCGAACTGCGGCGTGGAGTCGGCGGCCTCACGGAAGGGCCCGTAGAACGCAGACGCGTACTTGGCGCTGTACGCCATGATCGGCGTCGACTCGTACCCGGCCTCGTCGAGGGCGTCCCGAATCGCGCCGACGCGTCCGTCCATCATGTCCGACGGCGCGACGATGTCAGCGCCTGCCTCGACGGTGGAGAGCGCCATCCGCGCCAGGAGGTCGAGCGACGGGTCGTTGTCGACCTCGCCGGTGGCGGTGAGCAGGCCGCAGTGGCCGTGGTCGGTGTATTCGCAGAGGCAGATGTCCGCGACGACGACGAGGTCGGGGTCGACGCGCTTCAGCTCGCGCGTTGCCTGTTGCACGATGCCGTCGCTCGCGTAGCCCTCGGTGCCCTCGGGGTCCTTCGAGGCGGGGAGGCCGAACAGCAGCACGGCGCGCACCCCGAGCTCGCGGAGCTCGGTGGCCTCGCGGGCGAGCTGGTCGACGGACAGCTGGTACTGACCAGGCATCGAGGAGATCTCCGTCCGCAGGTTGGTCCCGTGCGTCACGAAGAGCGGGTAGATGAACTGCGACGGGTCGAGGCGCGTCTCCCGCACGAGGCTGCGGAGCGCGTCCGTGCGACGCGTCCGGCGCGTGCGGGTGAAGTCTCGGAATCGGGTGATGGCGACCATCGGTGAACCTCCCCGGCTAGTCGCGAGTGCTGCTCAGGTATGAACGTAACGCACTCACGAGGCCCTCGATCGTATGCACCTCGGCGCTGACGTGGACGGTGAGGCCGGCCTCGCGCGCCGTGTCCGCCGTGGCGGGCCCGATGCACGCGATCGTCGCGTTCGCGAGGGACGAGAGGTCGCCACCCAGCAGTCCGGCCAGGTTCCGCACCGTCGAGGACGACGTGAACGTGACCACGTCGATGCCGCCCTCCTGCACCAGCGCGAGCGCCTCGGCGGGTGGTTCAGCGGGCGGGGCGGCGAGGTAGAGCGGGAGGTCGTCGACCTCGGCGCCGGCTGCTCGCAGCGTGTCCGGAATGACGTCGCGGGCTTGCTCGGCGCGTGGCAGCAGGACCCGAGCGCCCTCGAGTCCGCGGGGGCCCCCTGACGCACTGTGCTCCACGAGGGCGCGCGCGACGTCCTCGCCGATGGCTTCGTCGGGGATGAGGTCGGGGCGGAGCCCGCGCGCGACGAGGGCGCGCTCCGTAGCCGGGCCAATCGCGCAGATGCGCGTGTCGCCGAAGGCGCGCAGGTCACGCTGCTCCATGAGCGCGTCGAGGAAGACCTCGACGGCATTCGCCGAAGTGAAGATCACCCAGCGGTAGTCGCTCGCGTCGAGCAGGCTGATCGCGTCACGGAGCGCCTCGTCGTCGACGCGCTGCTGCACCTCGATCGCGGGAAGTTCGATCGGGTGTGCGCCCTCGAGGCGGAGCGCGGTGACGAGCGACGACGCCTGCGAGCGCGAGCGCGTCACCAGCACGCGCTTCCCCGCGAGCGGCGCGAGGCGCGCGGGATCGAGGAACGGCTGCAGGCCGGCGACATCGCCGACGACGAACAGGGCCGGGTTCTTGATGCCCTCCGCGCGGGCGACGGACGCGATGGTCTCCAGCGTCCCGGTCACCGTGCGCTGGCGGGGCGTAGTCGCCTCCTGCACGAGCGCGGCGGGCGTCGAGGCGGGCCGGCCGCCCTCGACGATGGCGTGCGCGATCCCCTCGAGGCGTTCGACGCCCATGAGGACGATGAGGGTCTCCGAGCCGTGCGCGAGGGCGTCCCAGCGCACCTGCGCCTCGGGCTTCGTCGGGTCTTCGTGGCCGGTGACGACGGTAAAGGAGGTCGCGATGCCTCGGTGCGTTACGGGCACGCCACCGGCCGCGAGGCCGCCGATCGCCGAGGTGACGCCGGGGATGACCGTGCAGGGCACGCCCGCCTCGGCGAGCGCCATCGCCTCCTCGCCGCCGCGACCGAAGACGTACGGGTCGCCGCCCTTGAGACGCACCACGCGCTTGCCGGCCTGCCCGTGCTCGATGAGCGAGGCGTTGGTCTCGTCCTGCGTCATGCGCTGGTTGTTGGGCGACTTGCCGGCGTCGAGGAGGAGCGCGTCGGCGGGGGCCTCCTTGAGCAACTCGAGCGGTGCGAGACGGTCGTACAACACCACGTCGGCGCGCCGGAGGGCCTCCATGCCCGCAACCGTGATCAGGCCGGGGTCGCCGGGGCCGGCGCCGACGAGCCAAACATGCCCGAGGGATCGTGTTTCGCTCACGAGACCGCTCCGTAGTTCGACTCGTAGCCCACCTTGAGGTGGTCGCCCAAGCCGCGGCCAAGCTTCTCGGCGTCCGAGGACGGCCCGGTCGCCTCGCCGAACACCGGTTCGGTGCCCTCGCGGTCGCCGCCGAGCATGGCGCGGACGGTCAGCAGGTCGCCATCGACGCGTGCGTACGCGCCCACGGCGAGGTCGCAGCCGGTACCGAGTGCGGCGAGGACGCCACGCTCCGCCTCGACGGCAGCGCGCGTGTGTACGTGGTCGATCGAACGCAGTAGCGCGAGGGTGGCGTCGTCATCGGTGCGGCACTCGAGGGCGATCACGCCCTGGCCGGGCGATGGGAGGAAGGCCTCGGCGTCGAAGAGCTGTGTCGCTTCGTCGAGTCGCCCGAGGCGCTGCATCCCGGCTGCCGCGAGGATGGCGCCCTCGTAGTCGCCGGCCATGACCTTGGCGATGCGCGTGTCCACATTGCCGCGGATCTCCGCGACGACGAGGTCGGGGCGGAGCGCCCTGAGCAGGGCGACTCGGCGGCTGGCGCTGGTGCCGACGCGAGAACCCTCGGGCAGTTCGGCGAGGCGTCGACCGTCACGGCCGACGAACACGTCGCGCGGGTCGCCTCGCTCAAGCATCGCCGCAAGGGTGAGTTCGGGCGCTGGGGTTGTCGGCACGTCCTTCAGCGAGTGCACAGCAGCGTCGGCGCGCCCGCCGAGGATCGCCTCGCGCACTGCGCCGACGAAGATGCCCTGGCCACCGAGGATGCGCAGCGAGGTGGTCTGGTCCTGGTCGCCCTTGGTCGAGACCTCGACGACTTCGACCTCGACGGAGGGGTCGAAGGCACGGATCGCGGCGGCAGCCATCTCAGTCTGGGTGAGCGCGAGCGCGGAGCCGCGCGTGGCGAGCCGGATGCGGTGGGACATCAGTCCTCGAGGGGGAGGTCGCCGGTCAGCTCGTCAGCGTCCGGCGCGTTGGGGTTGTCGAGCCGGAAGATCGCCCGCGTCGCTTCGAGTGTGAAGGAGCGGTCGCCACGCTCGCGGAGCACCTCGATCGGCGCGGCGAGGAGCCGCTTCACGAGGTGGCGTGTGACCTGGTCGGCGATTGACTCGATCTGCTCGCGCTCCGCGGCGGAGACACCGTTCGAGCGGAGTGTCCGCTCGATGACATCGAGGCGGAGGGCCTCGGCGCGGGCGGCGAGTTCGGTGATGGTCGGCTGGACGCGCTGCGTGTCGGACCAGAGGCCGAACTTCACCGCCTCCTCGTCGACGATGCGGGCGACCTCGTCGATCTCGGCGCGGCGCGCCTCGACGTTGCGGTCGGCCACCTCGCGGAGGTCGTCGAGGTCGAAGTAGGAGACACCCGGTAGGTCGCGCACCCCGGACTCGAAGTCACGCGGGACGCCGATGTCCACGATCAGCAGCGGGCCACCCTCGCGGCGGGCCATCGCCTCCTCGAGGAGCGCGATCGGGACGACGGGATCCGAGGCGCCGACGGCCGAGATGGCGATGTTGGTGCGAGAGAGGGCGTCCGCGAGGTCCTCGAACGGGACGGTGCGCCCGCCAAGCTCGGTCGCGAGACCGTCTGCGCGGGCGGCGGTGCGGTTCGCGACGACGATGTCCTGCGCGCCGTTGGCGACGATCGCCTGCGCAGCCAGCCGTCCTGCCTCGCCGGCGCCGATTACAAGGACGGAGGCGTGGGCCAGGTCAGGGAACGCGGCGCGCGCCTGCTGCGCAGCGATCGAGGACACCGAGAGGGCGCGCTCCGAGATCGCCGTCTCACGGCGCGCTCGGCGGCCGGTGCGCAGGGCGGTATGGAAGAGGCGCGAGATGACAGCGTCGTCCGTCCCGGCCTTCACGGTCGAGGAGAACGCCGCCCGCACCTGCCCAAGGACCTCGGTCTCGCCGAGGACCATCGAGTCGACGCCGGACGCGACGCCGTAGAGGTGGCGCACCGCGTCGAGGCCGTGGCGGGTCTGGAAGTGCCGTCCGACGCTGGCGAGGTCGGCGTCGAAGTGACGCGCAATGAACTCGTGCATGTCGGCTGGCGCGATCTCGTCGCCGACGTAGAGCTCGAGGCGGTTGCAGGTGGAGAGAAGTGCTGCGCCGTGCCCGAAGGCCTCGTTCGCGGCCTGCAGCAACGGGACGACGTCGTCTTCGGTCACCGTGAGGCGCTCGCGCACCTCGATCGGTGCGGTGCGATGGCTGAGGCCGGCCTGCGTGATCACCGGACGGGCTCCCCCTCGGGCTGCGGATCCCACCACGGGGCGGGCGTGAGCTCGGAGCGCTGTAGGCGCTCCTTCAGCAGGGTGCGGGCATCGTCGATACGGCCCTCGCGGACGAGGTCGTAGACGCCACCGTTGATCGCGTCCTGCCAGCGGTCGACGGGGATGCGGTTCGGGCAGTCCTCGCAGAGCAGCGGAGGCGGGGTCTTCGTGCGCGGGCAGCGCGAGGCGCACTCGCGGTCCATCGCGCGCAACTCGACGCGCGTCTCCGCGAGCAGGTCGGCGAGGCCAACCACGTCCTCGTTCAAGAACTCCTCGAGGCGTTCGCGTAGCCATCGGGCCATCGCGGGACTGCCGCCTCCGGTGGAGGACGCGATCTGGAGGCCGCCGGCCTTCGCGAGGGAGGGGAGGATGAAGTCGCAGTTCGCTACGTCGTCGGCGGCGTTCACGAGGATGTCGTTCGCGCGGGCCTCGTCGGCGACCTGGCGGTTCACCTCGCCATCGTCAGTGGCCACCATCACGAGCTCGTAGCCGGCGGTGTCGCCCGCCTCGAACGGTCGTTCGATCCACCGGGCGCGACCTGCGTCGACGAACTCGCGGACTTCGGGGATCAGCTCGGGCGCGACGAGGGTGACGTCAGCGCCGGCATCCACGAGGCGGCCGATCTTTTCGAGGGCCACGTGTCCGCCTCCCACGAGGATGACGGGCATGGCCTGAACTTCGAGAAAGATCGGGTAGTAACCCACCGGGCTCCTCCGGACGACGCGGGTGAGGGCGAGTGGCCTCGGGTATGCTCAGACGCGAGACTACCGGCGCGTCGTCTTGTAAACCTACCGCCGCAGACGAGCAGGAATCTCTCGTATTCTACCAGTGAGCCCGTGAGAATCTGGCAAGTATCGGGAAACCTATGCCCGCTCGTGGCGTACCGAGGCGAGACGGTATTCGGGGACGGAGTAGGTCGACTCCTGCGACTCCGTTCCGCAGCTCAGCGCCGGCAGTTCCCGTGCCACCTCGACGTCGCCCTCGAAGCACCCGGACTCGCCTCCCGGCGCCCGGTAGGTGAGGCGCACGCGCCACCGGCGCTCGTCCGGCGAGACCTGTTCGGCCGTGCCGGAACGCTCGAAGTCCAGCCACGCCCACCCGAACGCCTCGAACGCTGCGCGGTCGAGGACCTGGACCGGGCCGGGGAGCCCAGTGGTGCCGCGCATCTTCACGCCGAAGGCGCTCGTGTCCCCGGTGCGCGACATCACACCTCGCGTCGAGTCCTCATCGAGGAAGCCCCACATGTAGCCGGAGGGCATCTCCCAAGCGGTCGGCGCGTAGCGGTGGCCGCCAAAGTGCGAGGCGCGCCAGACGCGTGCGCCTTTCAGGCGTCGTGCCTCCGCGTAGAGAGGGAAGCCGAACTTCCCACAGCAGATGTCGACCTGGCCGTGGGTGCAGACGAACAACTCGCGCTGCCCGCCGTGCGAGACCTGGTACGCGTTGACGCCGCCGTAGTCCGGCTCGTCCGCGAGGAACGCCGCGACGAGGTCGAGGATGCGCTCCGACTCGAGGGGGAACTCGTATTCGGCGACCTCAAACGCGCGGAACGGGCCCGGCGGGCGGGTGATGAGCAGCGCCTTCGTCATCGTCGGGTTCGAGTACTCACCGTCAGGGGCGATGGCGAACACGCCCGCATAGCCATCCGCGAACGCGCCGCCCACTGGTGGGTTCTCGCGGAGGCGCTCGTAGTTCGCGGCGATCATCGCCGCGGTCCGCTGGCGGAGGGTTCCCTCCGGGTCGGACTGATAGAACGAGGCACCCCATGGCGTCGGCACCTCGATCGCGAGGGCGCCCGTGATGTAGTAGCCGCTCCCGATCGGATCCTCGGCGCGCGCGGCCGCGCCGACCGCGCACAGGTTGTCCGCGGCGATCCGTGTCTTCGAGGCCGACGAGGTCACGGCGTCACCTCGACGGGGGTCGCCGGGTCGCCGTCCACGGCAGCGCTCAACGCTGGCGTCAGCGCTTCCACGGCGAACGGGAGGCTCAGGACGGTTGAGAAGGAGAGCGCGGCGTAAGCCGGGTGAGTGGTCGTTGTGAAGACGATCGCGCGCCCCTCGCGAGACGCCCGAAGCTGCTCGAAGATCGGATCCGCCTCAAGGGCGTCGCGGCCGTCGCCCGAGATGGTCTGCACAATCACGGCGTCGGCATCGATCAGCCCGAGCTGCTCCGTACTGATCTGAAGCGAGGACGAGTCGCCGATGGCGCTCTCTAGTTCGTCCGACATGCGGAAGCCGAGTTGCTTGAGGAATCTGATCGGGGGCGTGTCAGGGCCGGTGACGTAGAACTGTCCCGCCGTCTCAGCGATGTTCACCCATGCGACCGTCGCAGCGTTGAATTCTGGGTGAGCTGCGGCGGCTGCCGCGATCTGTTCCTGGACGTCGGCGACCAGCTCCGCCGCATGTTCCTCTCGACCGAGGGCACGGCCGATGAGGCGCGTCTGCTCCTCCCAGGGGACGCCGAAGTTCGGGTACTCGGCCGGCTGGGCCAGCGTGGGGGCGATGGCCTCGAGCGTGGCGTACTCGATGTCGGTGATCCCGGAGTGGGTCGCGACGATGAGGTCCGGGTTCAGCGCGGCGATAGCCTCGAAGTCGAGCTCCCCGAAGGTCATCGTGAGCACCTCGGGCGTGCCGTCACCGAGCTCGTCCTGGGCCCACGGCCAGGTGGCGTAGGGCTGCTCTCCGAACCACTCCCGGACGGCCACCGGGGTGACGCCGAGCGCGAGCACCGGATCCTGCTCACTGAAGCCGAGGGTGACTACGCGCTGCGGCTTCGCCGGGATGGTCACCGATCCGAACTTGTGCTCAATCGTGACCGGAAAGGACGAGGCGCTGTCCTCAGGCGTCGCAGTCGTGGTGGACGTGGCCGTTGAGGGACTGCCGTCGGCGCTCGTCTCAGCGTTCGCGGTGGTGGTCAATCCGCCAGGTTCGTCTTCGCCGTCAGAGCAGGCGGCGAGGAACGCAGCAGCGAACGTGGCCGACCCGACCCCGTAGAGGAAGCGACGGCGGCTGATGCCGGCGGCGGGGCGGGCGAGCGAGCGGGAATCTGGAGGTGTGGACATGAGGCCTCTTCTTGACTAGACCGCCGTGAGGACGGGTTCGATTGGTGACTGAACTGCTCCCACCGCGCTCCGAGGGAAGACGAGCGGGCGGCCGGTCGCCTCGTCCGTGACCACGGATGCCTCCACGCCGAACACGGAGCGCACGAGGTCCTCCGTGATCACCTCGGAGGGGTATCCGGTGGCGACGATGTCGCCGTCCTTCATGACGACGACGTTGTCCGCGTACCGGCACGCCTGGCTCAGGTCGTGCAGCACCATGACCACCGTCGTGCCCTCCCGCTTGTTGAGTTCGCGGACGAGGTCCAGTACGTCCGCTTGGTGCGCGATGTCGAGGTAGGTTGTCGGCTCGTCGAGGAGCATCACCGGTGTCCGCCGGGCGAGCGCCATCGCGAGCCACACCCGCTGGCGCTGGCCTCCGGAGAGTGCCTCGATCTCGCGGTCGCGCAGGTCGTCTGTAGCCGTCGCGACGAGTGCGGCGTCGACGGCTGCTTCGTCCTCGGCGTTCCATTGGCGGTACCAGCGCTGGTAGGGCGAGCGTCCGGCGGCGACGAGATCCTCGACCGTCACGTCGAGGGGGGCGGCGGGCGCCTGCGGGAGCAGCCCGACGCGCTGCGCGAACCGTCGGCGCTTCATGCCGCTGAGGAACTCACCCTCGAGCAGGAGATCACCCGCCCGAGGCTTCATCAGGCGCGACAGCGAGCGGAGCAGGGTGGACTTGCCGCACGCGTTCGGGCCGACAATGGCGGTGATCGCGCCCTCGGGCAGGTCGATGTCGAGCTGAGCGCTCACGATCCGCCGCCCGTAGGCTAGCGTGACGCCGCGCGCCTCGAGAGAAGTCGCGGTCGAGGGCTGCCGGGGGCTGGCGGTGACGCGCTCGTCGCACGGGATGCAGACCGGCATCCCCGAGTGCGGGTCGGCCACGATGTCCGTTCGGACGCCGAAGACGTCTTGGATCGTCTGCGGGTTGATCACCTCGGCGGGGCTGCCGGTGGTGACGATCTCTCCGTCGCGCATCGCGACGACGTGGTCGCTGTAGCGCACGGCCTCGTTCACGTCGTGCAGCACCATCGCGATGGTCTTGCCCTCGTGCTGGTTGAGGTATCGCACGAGCTCGAGTAGCTCCTCCTGGTGCGCGATGTCGAGGTAGGTCGTCGGCTCGTCGAGGAGCAGCAGGGGCGTCTCCTGCGCGAGCGCCATCGCGATCCACGCGCGCTGTCGCTGCCCGCCTGAGAGCTCGTCGACCGAGCGAGTGCGCAGGTGCTCGACCCCGGCGAGCGCCAGCGCGCGGCCCACGGCCTGCTGGTCGCTGTCCGAGGGTGCGGCGAAGAACGACTGGTGCGGGAAGCGCCCGCGCCGCACGAGGTCCTCGACGGTGATGGCATCAGGGGCCTTCGCTCCCTGCGGGAGCAGGCCCAGCCGCCGGGCGACGTCCTTCGTCGGCTGTCGGTGCACGGCCTCGCCATCGAGGATGGCGGCGCCGCCCTGCGGGCGGACGAGACGGGCGAGCGCCCTGAGCAGGGTGGACTTGCCGCAACCGTTAGGGCCGATGATCGAGGTGACCTGGCCGTCCGGGAGATCGAATGACAGCGCGTTCACGACGGGCGGGCCGTCGTAGGCGAGCGTGATCGCCTCGGTCGTCAGTCTCGTCATCGCGGGCCTCGTTTCACAGACGCGCATTCGCGCGGTAGAGCAGGAAGAGGAAGTACGGAGCGCCGACGACCGCCGTGACGACGCCGACCGGGAGTGACACCGGGAGGAAGTGCTGGCCGACAACATCGGAGGCGAGCAGCAAGAACGCGCCCAGGATCGCGGTGAGGATCAGGACGCTGCCCGTCATCGCACCCGCCAGCATCA
>Ga0209024_1000897_pt1 | contig 34879 bp, 29 predicted proteins | sample AutmiccommunBRH5_FD_187380 | JGI IMG/M metagenome (GOLD analysis project Ga0209024, IMG submission 187380) | Deep subsurface microbial communities from Mt. Terri, Switzerland - Autotrophic microbial communities BRH/5 (SPAdes) (version 2) | ecosystem: Environmental > Aquatic > Deep subsurface >...
CACAGCCACTGCTTCTGTAATACCGCCCGACAATATCAGCGAACCGGCAGGTACAAACTGGTCGCGCTTGGCCAACTCATTGGCCAGCATGGCAATGGCTGCAGCCGGGTGGCCCACCACCGCAGCGCCTGCACCAAAGGCAACAGACACACCGTTTTTCTCCAGCACAATGCCGGTGGTTTTCAGGTCCATGCCATCGACTGGTTTCATGGTGCCGCCCACCACAAAACGCGACGCCGAGGTGTTGTCAGCAATCACGCTTTTCAAATCGAACTTGAAATCGCGGTAGCGGGAATCAATCACTTCAATCGCGGGCATTACAAAATCAGTGGCTGCCAGCACCGTGGCAATATTGCAACCGGGGCCGCGCAAATCGGCCTTGGTTACGAATGCAATTTCAGGTTCTACCTTGGGGTGAATTAGCTCGTTCACTTTCACGGCTGACCCTTCAGGCACGCTGAAGTAATCGGCCAGAAAACCAAACACCGGCGTGTCCACACCCATTTGCTTCATCTTGGAATGCGAAGTCAAACCAGCTTTCAAGCCCACAATGCGTACACCCCGGCGTTCTTTTCGGGCACGAATTTCATCCTGAATGGCGTAGGCATCGTCCCAATCCATGTCGGGGTGGTCATCGGTAATCTTCACCACATCGTGCGCATTCAGCTCGGCACTTTCCAGATGTTCCGCAAGTGCGGAAATTGTTTTCGGATCGAGTTTCATGCTGCGCTCCTTGCGCGGGCCATGGTCATGGCCGTGTCTTCAATCATGTCTTCCTGGCCACCCACCATGCCGCGTCGACCCAGCTCCACCAAAATTTCACGGGCGCTGATGCCGTACTTTTTCTCGGCACGTTTGGCAAACAACAGGAAGCTGGAATACACACCGGCATAACCCAAGGTCATGGAGTCACGGTCAATGCGAATGGGGTGATCCATGATTGGCACCACCAGGTCTTCGGCCACATCGGAAATCTTGAACACGTCCACACCGGTGTTAATGCCCATGCGCTCACACACCGCCACCAACACTTCCATGGGTGTGTTGCCAGCGCCTGCACCCAAACCGGCTGCGGCGGCATCAATGCGGCGTGCGCCCGCGCGAATGGCTTCGATCGAGTTGGAAACACCCATCGAGAGGTTGTGGTGGCCATGAAAACCAATTTCGGTTTCAGGCTTCAAGGCCTGGCGCACTGCGTCGATTTTTTCGTACACATCTTCGGGCAACATGTAGCCCGCAGAATCGGTGACATAAATACAGTTGGCACCGTAGCCTTCCATCAGTTTGGCTTGTTCAACCAACTTGTCGGCGCTGGCCATGTGGGCCATCATCAAGAACCCCACGGTGTCCATGTCCAGCTTGCGCGCATAGGTAATGTGCTGCTCGCTCACATCGGCCTCAGTACAATGCGTGGCAACACGAATGGTGTGTACGCCCAATTCTTTGGCCATTTTCAAATGGTCAACAGTGCCAATGCCGGGTAACAACAAAGCCGACACTTTGGCCTGCTTCATGGCAGGAATCACGGTGCTTAAATACTCTTCGTCGCTGTGCGCCGGAAAGCCATAGTTCACGGATGAACCACCCAAACCATCGCCATGGGTCACTTCAATCAGCGGCACACCTGCTTCATCCAGTCCCTTGGAAATGCTCAGCATTTGTTCCAGGCTCATCAAGTGGCGCTTGGGGTGCATGCCATCGCGAAGCGTCATGTCATGCACTTTGATTTCAATTCCTTTCAAGCTCATGGTGTTTCTCCTTACGCGCTCACGGTGGGTTCAAGGGTCAGCTTGCCGCTCAGAATTTCTTCGGCAAACATTTCAGCAGTGCGGGCCGCGGCGGCGGTCATGATGTCCAGGTTGCCAGCGTATTTGGGCAGGTAATCACCCAGGCCTTCTACCTGCATGAATACCGACACGCGGTTGCCATCAAACACAGGGCCGTTCACCAGCGTGTAACCGGGCACGTACTTCTGCACTTCCTTGATCATGTCGTGAACAGACCTGGTGATTGCCTCCTGATCGGGTGTACCCTCCACCAGGCAGTGCACGGTGTCGCGCATGATCAGGGGCGGCTCAGCCGGGTTGATAATGATGATGGCTTTGCCCTTTTTGGCGCCGCCCACTTTTTCCACAGCACCCGCTGTGGTGCGCGTGAATTCATCAATGTTTTTGCGTGTACCAGGGCCCACGGATTTGGATGAAACCGTGGCCACAATTTCGCCGTAGCTTACCGGCTGCACTCGAGAAATGGCGTACACCATCGGGATGGTCGCCTGCCCACCGCAAGTCACCATGTTCACGTTCATTTCACGCTTGCCCACATGTTCAATCAGGTTGACGGGTGGCACACAGAAAGGCCCAACCGCTGCGGGTGTCAGGTCAATCATCAACACACCCAACTCGTTCAGCTTGCGGCTGTTCTCGGCATGTACATAAGCGCTGGTCGCATCAAATGCAATTTGAACGCCGTCTGCCTCAACGTGCGGCAGTAAACCATCCACACCTTCGGCCGTGGTTTTAATGCCCATTTCACGCGCACGCTTCAAGCCATCAGATTCGGGGTCGATGCCCACCATCCAAACCGGTTCAAGCACAGTGCTGCGTTTCAGTTTCATCAACAAATCGGTGCCAATGTTGCCGGGGCCGATCAGTGCACATTTGATTTTTTTCATGATTGAATTCCTTTTGCCTTGTGACTTATGCGAAGCGAACTGAGCAATTGCCAATGCCACCAATGGACATGTGCAGCGAGTCGCCTGCCTTCACGGGAATGAGTGCTGCCAGAGAACCTGACAGAATGATTTCGCCAGCCTTTAAGCCAATGCCCAATCTGCCCAGCGTATTGGTCAACCACACAATGGCATTCACAGGGTGACCCAGTGCCGCCGCACCTGCACCAGTGCCCACAATGTCGCCGTTCTTTTGCAGCACCATGCCGCAGGTGAACAGGTCTGCTTTGCGGGGATCAACCACGCGGTCACCCAGCACAATTGCGCCGCACGATGCGTTGTCAGCCACGGTGTCCTGAATCTTGATTTTCCAGTCGGCAATGCGTGAATCCACAATCTCGAAACACGCCATCACGCCTTCGGTGGCGGCCAGTACATCAGCAGCAGTGACACCGGGGCCCATCAAATCGCGCTTCATCAAAAAGGCAATTTCGCCTTCCGCACGCGGTTGAATCAGGCTGGCTGCCTCTATGGCTTCGCCTTCGTTGTAAACCATGCCGTTGAGCAGGTAACCAAAGTCGGGTTGGTGCACATTCAGCATGTTCATCACCGCGGCACTGGTTACACCAATTTTTTTGCCGATCACATGCTCACCCTTGTCCAGCCTGCGGGAAATCATGCGTTGCTGAATGTGGTACGCATCTTCAATCGTGATATCAAAACCACGACTGGTTAGCGGTTCAATGGTGTGGCGTTGGCTCAGTGCGTTGTACAGTTCATCGCCCAAGTCGCGAATTCGAGTTGCGTCCATTTGCTTTAAGCCTCTTGCAGGAAGTCGGTCACCAGGCGCTCAAAGCGCGCGGCGTGTTCAATCTGGGTCCAGTGGCCACACTTGCCGTACACATGCAATTGCGAGTCCACAATCATTTCGTGCAGGCACAGCGAAGTGCTCAACGGGATCACCTGGTCATCGCGACCATGCACAATCAGCGTGCTTTTGTTCAGTGCGCGAATGTCGCTTTCATGGCTGGCCATGGCGTCTACCCAACGCTGTCGCGGTGCGGGAAACATGGCGGAGAAACTTTCCTGAAAGCCGGGGCGAATGCTGGCCTGAAAACGCAGTTGCGCCAGTTCGTCATTCACCAAACTGCGGTCGTAGGCGAAGTAATCCATAATGCGGCGCATGTTCTCAAATGAGGGCTGATAGCCCCACACCGCATCCAAGCCTTCGGTGATTGGAAATGGCACACCCACGCTGCCCATCAACACCAGTTTGCGAACACGCTCGGGGTGGCGAATGGCCAAGGCCAGTGCCACAGCACCGCCAAAGGAGTTGCCAATCAAATCGGTTTGTTCAATGTTCAGCGCATCCATCACGCCAATGGCGTGGGCCACCCAGTTGTCTAGGTTGTATTGGTAGCCTTGGCGGCGCTCAGTGAAACCGAAGCCCACCATGTCAGGGGCCACTACACGGAATTGTTTTGCAAAACCGGGTATCACCACGCGCCAGTTCGCCCAAGCCGAAACACCGGGGCCTGAACCGTGAATCAACATCAGGTTCGTGCCCTGGCCTAGATCGTGATAATTCGTTTGAAGGCCATTGGCCTGAATGCTCAATCCAATTTCAGGTGAAGCAGGTGCGTTCATCGTGGGCTCCTTACAGCTTCACGCAAATGTTTTTCAGTTCGGTGTAAAACTCCAGCGAGTGCACACCCCCTTCCCGGCCAATGCCCGATTGCTTTGCACCACCAAATGGCGTGCGCAAGTCGCGCAGGAACCAGCTATTCACCCAGGCCAAACCCACTTCAATCGAGGCAGCCACGCGGTGCGCCTTGGCCAGGTTCTGTGTCCACACGGCAGTTGAAAGGCCGTACACATTGTTGTTGGCACGTGCCACCACTTCCTCTTCAGAATCGAAGGGGGCAATGTGACAACAAGGGCCGAAAATTTCCTCCACGCACACGGTGGCATCGTCGTCCAAACCGGTCCAGATGGTGGGTTGCACCCATGCACCGTGGTTCAAATCGCCGGGCATCTCGAATGCGCCGCCACCTGTCACCACGGTGGCACCCTGCTCCACCGCCTTGCGGTAATAGCCCAGTACTTTCTCGCGGTGTTCCTGTGAAATCACCGGGCCAATGCCAGTGTCTTTGTTCTCGGGCAGGCCAGGCTTCAGTCCTTCTGCGCCCTTCTTCATGGCGGCCACAAACTTGTTGAAAATCGGGCGCTCTACATACACACGCTCAGTGCCCAAACACACTTGCCCGCTGTTGGCAAAAACCGAACGCATGGTGCCTTCAATGGCTGCATCGAAATCACAATCCGCAAACACAATGGCGGCATTCTTGCCACCCATTTCCAGACTCACAGGGCGTGCACCTTGTGCCGCAGCCTTCATGATGGCTGCGCCTGTACGGGTTTCACCGGTGAAAGTAATGGCATTCACATCGGGGTGGGTTGTTACAAACTCACCTGCGGAATCAGGGCCAAAGCCGTGCACCACGTTGTACACGCCGGGAGGCACGCCCACTTTGTCCATCACCTCGCCCAACAAGGCGGCAGTTTGTGGGGTTTCTTCCGAAGGCTTCACCACCACCGTGTTGCCACAGGCCAGCGCAGGACCGACTTTCCAGGTCATCAACAGCAAAGGAAGATTCCAGGGGCAAATGACGCCCACCACCCCAACAGGCCTGCGCAGTGCGTAGTTGACCGCGCCGCGGCCATCGGGCGTCGCCATTTCGAAACATTCAGTGGCCACATTTTTCACCGTATCGGCAAACACCTTGAAGTTGGCTGCGCCCCGGGGAATGTCAATGTGGCTGGCCAGGCTCACTGGCTTGCCGGTGTCGGCCACCTCGGCCTGCAAAAAATCATCAAAACGGCGGTTAATTTCATCGGCCACCGCGTAAAGCATTTGCGCCCGGTCGGCCACTGTCATCTTGCCCCAAGGTCCGTTCAAAGCAGCCTTGGCAGCAGCCACGGCATCGTTCACCTGTGCGCGGCTGGCTTCATGTACCTGCGCAATTACCGCGTTATTCAAGGGTGAGTGCTTGGGGAATGTTTTTCCCGTTGCGACGAATTCCCCGTTGATGAAGTTCAAGACTTCTTTCATTGCATTTTTCCTTGCCAATCGATTAAATCACCAACAAACGATAAAACTTATTTTTCTCGACGTCAATATATTTTCTCGAGACTTTTATTTTTCTTCGACAATATTGATTAGCGCCGCAACTCGACTACAATGGCGAAACAGAAAGAATTTTTTGGGGTGTGTATGAATGAAGTGGTCTCATTGCCGGGTAGCGTCACCAACGGGGAAAGCCTGACCCTGGCCGAAACGGCCTACCGCAAGCTACGCGTCGACATTATTGAAGGTGTGCACAAACCTGGTACCAAATTGCGCGTTGAACACCTGAAAAACGATTACGAGGTGGGCGCAGGCACCCTGCGAGAGGCCCTGCAACTGTTACTGAATGACGGGCTGGTGGTGGCGCAAGGGCACCGGGGGTTTACCGTGGCCCCCATGTCTGCTGAAGATTTTCAGGACATTACCCGCACCCGCGTGATGATTGAAACTGAAGCATTGCGACAGGCAATCGCGCTGGGCGATGACCAATGGGAAGCGGAAGTGATGGGGGCATTTCACATGCTAAGCCGCGCTGAATCGCGCCTAGGCGAAGAAACAGTTGAAACTCGAAGCGAGTGGGAACGCAAAAACCGCCTGTTTCACGACACGCTCATTTCCGCCTGCCCTTCCCGCTGGCTAAAACAGTTCCAGCATTTGCTGTACATGCAGTCAGAACGCTATCGCAGGCTGATTCTTTCCGAGAAACCCATTCCGCGCGACGTGCATTCTGAACACGAAGAAATTTTGAATGCCACACTGAATAGAAAGCCTGAACTGGCCACGCAGATTTTGGCAGAGCACATCAATCGTTCATTGATTGCAATACAGAAGCTTCCAAAAGACAGGTTTGGGAAGTAGTTGGCTTGCTTGAATAAAAACTGACAACGTCTACCGGGCAGTTATTCATCCAAATTAAATCAACAATCGTTACACTGGCGAGTGTCATACAAGAAATCTTTAATGTGATGTCCGACAAAATACTAATCCTGAATCAGCGGTTTGCCTGCACCACAGGCTTGGCAGTATTTATCGGGGTACCCGGTGCAACCCACGATCACGCCCACTGGACTCACCAAATTGCAATCGGCATGGACAGTCACGATGTCGAATGTTTCTGCGAGGGACAGTGGATCAAATCCACCGGAGTATTTGTTCCAGCCGGTCACCCGCATCGCGTGGCCAACAGCCGTCAAATCAATCTGTTTTTTGACACCTCAGTGGACTGGATCGATGAAGTGTTTGGCGGAGACCTCGATACCGCCTGCGGCTTGTTGGATCGGGACACGTTACAAGGCATTCAAAGCTGCTTCTATGAAGGCGTGGACATTGAAACCAGCATGGCCATTTTTGCCAAAGCATTTGAACTAAAAAGTCAAAATCATTCCAATCCGAGAACGGAACATCGCTGGGCAGAGGTGTTAAAAAAAGTAAAAGTGATTCAGCAAGATCAGGGCAACAAGACCGACCCCGAATACAGCAAACTTGGGGCTTTGTTCATGGCCTAAGCTCTACTTCCGTCCCCGTTAAAAATGGGAGCATCACCACACCCTGTTTTACATTTTGCTACGCCGTAATGGGGAGGCCATTCTTTCAGCCGAACGATAGACTTTAAAGTAATCACCTGATCCGCCAGGCAACCTTGCGCAACGGCTTTTGTGAGCGCCCGCGAACTGTTGAACCTGAAGGAAAGCCTGATGTACTCCCCAAACCAAACCCGTCCCCGCGCATCCACATGCCTGTTGATTTTGATATCCAGTTTGCTGTGCACCTTGGCCGCCTGCAACAGCGACACCCGTGCACCCAGCGTGTCGTTGAGCACAAGCGGCTCATCGCTGCCACTGAGAGACCCGATTGTTCTGTTGTTCAGCGAATCCATGAACACCGCCAGCCTGGTGCTGGGCGGCACGCTGGCTGGTGAAACCGATGGCGGCGTGTGGTCCACCACCACCTACCCCAACGACACCCTGACCCTGACCCCGGTCAACGGCGACTGGAATGGCGGTGCCAGCCAAACGCTGACTGTAGATGCGCGCGATGTGTCTGGCAACCAGGTGCCCACAATCAATAGAACCTATCAAGCGGCGCCATTGGCATTCGACAACTTCCAGGCCGCTGAGGTGGTGATCGGGCAAACCGATTTCACGGTGACGAATAACAACACCTACAGCAATCCTGACGCAAATACCTTGTCTGTCTCTTATGGAAACCCCGCTGTGGCGCCAGATGGCCGATTGTTCATCGGAGACTTCGTTAACGACCGGGTTCTGGCCTTCGCCCAAGTGCCCACGGTCAGTAACGCGAACGCGAGCTTCGTGCTCGGCCAACCAAACTTCACTACCACCAACCCCGGCGCAGGCCAAGGCGGCCACGACGGACCACAGCAAGTTGTCATAAGCAATGGAAAAATGTTTGTGGTCGATTACCATCAAAGGCGCGTTGTGATTTACAACACAATACCAGCCGATGGCTCGGCCTTGCCCGATGTGGTGGTTGGTCAACCGAATTTCAACTCAATCAGCAGCGGTTGCACTGACAGCTTATTTGAATATCCAGAGACCGTCAGCGTAACCCCCGACGGCAAACTGGTGGTTACCGATGGCGGCAACAGCCGTGTGATGATCTGGAACAGCATTCCGACCACCAACGGGCAGCCTGCGGATTTGGTGCTTGGGCAATCGGACTTCACACATTGCGCAGCCAACGACGACAACCAGGATATGGCTTCAGACACCACTCCCACCGCGCGAACACTGAGATTCCCTGGCGGATCCTGGACAGACGGCACGCGGCTGGCCATCCTCGACGGTGCAAACAACCGTGTGCTGATCTGGAACACTTTCCCGACCAGCAATTTTCAGCCGGCCGACCTGGTGCTGGGGCAAGGCGATTTCACACACGGAACTCTAAACGATGACAATCAAGATGGCACGGCCGATCCCACACCCACCCCCAAAACCTTGAACGGTCCTTACGCCGGTATCGACTCCAACGGCACCCAGCTGGCAGTAACCGATGCTGGCAACAACCGGGTGCTGATCTGGAACACCTTCCCGACCACGAATTTTCAGCCAGCCGATATCGTGCTAGGACAAAGCGACTTCACGCATGGCACCGGTGCCGACGACGACCAAGACAACGTATCGGATCCAAACACATCCGCGCGCGCATTTGACTTCCCCTCCGGTGTGCTGTTCTACCGAGACAGGCTGCTGGTGACAGATGCAAGTAACTTCCGTGTACTGATTTTCCGGTCGAATTGACTGGACCAGAACTGTGTTCAAGGCATCAATCAGCGCGGCATCGCGCCCAACACACTTCGACTGTCCGCCTTGGCGAACAGTCGAAGTGTCTAAAATCAGATCGAGACGGGTTTGCTGGGGGCTTACCCATCCATCAACGTTTTCTCGTTCTTGAAACTCTCCAGGATCACAGTGAGCATCCGGATGGGGTGCGCCATACAACCATAGCCCAACGTAGAACTGGTGCAAATGGTAATTCTTACAGCCCAGATGCGCCAACCTGCTGGTTGGCCGGACTCTTACGCTGGACAGGACGCACGCCTTATCAACAAGTGCTGTAAAAAAAATCGAACACTTAAAATCAATAAGTCATTCTTCATTTCTGCCAATTTGGCGAAAAATAACCCCTTTTTGTCTGTTGCAACTCTTTGCAGAAAATGACCCCCTCCGCATAATGACCCCAATTGGCTTGTTACCATTTTTTTACATTACAACAATTACTTGGAGGCAGACATGTTTGGTTTTCTAAACAAAGGCGCAACTCACGAAGCCCGTATCAACGGCAAATCCATCCATGTTGAAGCAGACGAAACACTACTTCTAGCCGCTTTGCGTCAAAACGTAGAAATACCTAATATTTGCCGGGTTGGGGGGTGTGGTTCCTGCAAATGCAAGCTAAAGGGCGGCAAAGTTCACGAGTTGACAGAGAGTGCATACCTGCTGTCTGAAGAAGAGATTGCTGAAGGCTACATTCTGGCCTGCCAGAGCCGTTTGAAGTCAGACATTGATGTGGAGATGGACGAAAGCGCTGCGATTACCTCTGCGCCAGTAACTGGAGGGATCGTGGGGCGTGAGTTTTTGACTCACGATATCGTGCGGGTTGACGTGCAACTTGATCAACCCATCAATTATAAGGCGGGCCAATTCGCTGAGTTGACACTGGATTCTGCCAAAGACGCACCCCGGAGCTATTCATTTTCAAATGCACCGGACAAACAAGGCCGGGTCAGCTTCACCATTCGCCGAGTGCCCGGTGGCCGGTTTTCAACTTATGTGTTCGATAACTATGTCGAAGGGGAAACATTAACCGTCCGAGGCCCGGGTGGAGACTTCTGGCTACGTGAAGGCAAGGAAAAGGTTGTGTTTATTTCCGGTGGCAGTGGCTTGGCTCCAATGCTAGGAATGCTTGAGGAGATGGAGCGCAAAGGCGATCGACGTCCGGTCACGCTGATGTTCGGTGCACGCACAGAGCAAGATCTATACGAACTAAAACGTCTTGAAGCTTATGCAAACAATTGGCCTGAATTTCGGTTTGTACCCATCCTCAGTGAAGATGATTCCAATCACGACTGGAATGGTTTGCGTGGTTTGGTGACGGATCATATTCGTAGGGAAGCTGCTGGTGCGACACAAGCCTACTTATGCGGCCCACCTCAAATGATTGATGCTGCGATCAAGGAACTAAAAGAGAACAACATTGCCGCGCAAGGTATTCATGCCGATCGCTTTGTTGTTCGAGAAGTTAAGAACACTGGCTTTTATGGGGCGGTTGGTTTGCCCACGGTTGAGAGAACACCGGCGACCATCGGTGATTATCTGAAGTTCATGATGTTTCATTTGATGGGGGTAATCGCAGTATTCGCTTATTTGGCAGGCGGCGCGTGGATCTCTGCAGGTTTTGCAAGCTTTTTGGGCTTCTATGTTTTGGGTGACATGTTGACAGGCGACGACAAAGTGACGCCAGAGTACCGAAAGCCCTGGATTCTGACCGTTCAGTTGTGGTTGGCTTTGCCACTCCTCTTGTTTATCGGTTTCTGCTTTATGTGGACGATGTCGACCGGAGATCCGCTGGGACTGGGTACCTTTGTCATGAATCTGACCGGTTACGATGTCTTTGCGGCGCGAGAAGCTACCTCGTCTGTACACCGCTATTTTTCAGGAATTATTTACTACGGCTATCTGATTGGAATCATGGGAACCGTGGTTGCTCACGAATTGACTCACCGAACCTGGGATCCCATTTCCTTGTGGGTTGGTCGTTGGCTGCTGGCGTTTAGTTATGACGTAGGCTTTGCCATTGAGCATGTGTATGGTCATCACCGTTATGTGTCAACTGAACACGATCCGGCGACAGCACCTCGTGGCCGCAATGTATATCTCCATGTATTGATCTCAACAATCAAGGGAAATATCAGTGCTGCGAAGATTGAAGCAGAGCGCCTGAACAAAAAGGGGCTACCTGTTCTGTCTCATCACAATGCTTACATACGGGGTCTGCTTATGAGTGTGGTGTTGAATGTGGCAGCCTTTTCGGTAGCTGGCTGGACAGGTGCGCTGTGCTTCACCTTGGCGGCTTTGTTCGGTAAATCCTTACTTGAAATAGTAAATTACATGGAACACTACGGCATGGTGCGTTTGCCTGAGCAGCCAGTGCAGCCACGCCACTCCTGGAACACAAACCGTCGCATGACGTCGTGGGGCATGTTCAACCTGAGTCGTCATTCGCACCACCATGCACAAGGCGAAGTGCCCTATCAGAACTTGATGCCACTGCCTGATGCGCCTGTGATGATCGGTGGATACCTGACCACAATTTTCCTGACGCTTTGCCCACCCCTTTGGCACAAGCTCATGACGCCAAAACTGGTTGAGTGGGACCGTCACTTTGCTTCTCCAGAGGAACGAATCCTGGCTCTTCGTGCCAATCAGCGAAGCGGAATTAAAGAGTTGGTCAGCTATGACCCCCGTCAATGGTCTCTGAGTTCGATCAAGTCTTCGACTTGAGAGAACGACAGATTTTTAGCTAGGAGATCATTATGGAATTCGATTTTGTGGTCGTAGGTGGCGGATCCTCTGGAGCTACTTTGGCGGCCCGCTTAAGTGAAGACTCTTCAGTAACAGTCTGCTTGCTTGAGGCCGGTGGTCGTGGAGACAGTCCGTTGATTCGAACACCCGCTGCTATGGTTGCGATGGTTCCCGGTCACGGAAAACTGAACAACTGGGCTTTTAATACGGTGCCTCAGCCAGGTTTAAATGGACGCATTGGTTACCAGCCTCGTGGCAAGGCATTGGGTGGTTCTTCCGCGATTAATGCCATGTTATACGTCCGCGGACAAAGACAAGACTACGATGGTTGGGCAAACCTGGGTTGTGATGGCTGGGACTGGGACAGTGTGTTGCCTTACTTTAAAAAGGCAGAAAACAACGAGCGCGGTGCTGATCCGTTTCACGGAGCGGACGGACCACTTCATGTGTCGAATCAGAACAGCCCACGGCCCGTGACTAAGGCATTTATTGAGGCAGCAAAAGCCTGGGGGCTACCCGAGCGGCAAGACTTTAATACAGGTGACAATGCTGGGGCGGGGCTGTATCAAGTGACCCAGTTTCATGACTCAGACAAGCACGGGGAGCGTTGCTCAACTGCAGCCGCCTACCTGCATCCCATCATGGACAAGCGGTTAAACCTGACTGTGTTTACAAATGTCCGGGCCTCTCGCATTCTTTTTGACAACAAGCGCGCACTGGGTGTGTTTTATCGCAATGGTGACAGGGAAGTTCTGGTTAAAGCCCGTCGCGAGGTAATTGTTTCCGCAGGTGCATTTGGTTCACCCCAACTCTTGCAATTGTCGGGAGTGGGCCGGTCACAAGACATCACGCCTTATGGCATTGGAATGGTGCACGAGTTAGCCGGTGTTGGGCAAAACATGCAAGACCACCTGGACTTCACATTGGCGTACAAGTCACTCGATACTGACAACTTTGGATTAGGTTTTGCGGGAGCAGTGGGCTTACTCAAACATCTGGTTCTGTGGCGCCGCAACGGCACGGGTATGTTGTCTTCACCCTTTGCGGAAGGGGCGGCCTTTCTTAAGTCATCCAGTTCAATTGATCGTGCAGATTTACAATTGCATTTTGTAATTTCTGTGGTTGAAGACCACGCGCGCAAACTGCATTCGGGCTATGGCTTTTCTTGCCATGTGTGTACTCTGCGTCCGTACTCTCGCGGGGAGATTTTCTTGCAATCGGCGGATCCTTTGGATGCACCAGGGATCGATCCAAAGTTCTTGTCGGACCCAAGGGATCTGGAAACTTTAATCAAGGGTGCAAAAATCACCCGTGAAATTTTGATGCAAACACCATTAGAGAAGTATCGGTACAAAGAGCTTTTCGGCGTACATGACGGTATGAGTGATGCGCAATGGGAGGCGAATATTCGCGCCAGAGCGGACACCATCTATCACCCCGTAGGAACTTGTAAAATGGGAACCGACCCGATGGCGGTTGTGGATACAGAACTACGCGTGCATGGACTGCAGGGATTGCGGGTAGTAGACGCGAGCATCATGCCAACACTGGTTTCTGGTAATACCAATGCGCCTTCAATCATGATCGCCGAGAAAGCGGCAGACCTGATTCTTGGTAAAAAACGAACCACCAAAACAGGCACAGGCTTGCAGAAAAATGAGACAGGAAAGGAGATGAGTCATGTCTGATTCATTGGCAAAATTATCGCCAGAACAGTTAACTGTTCAAAATTTAATACACAGTGGGGAGGCTGTGTCTGAAGAGATCCGACTCTGTGACGAGGCATTGTTGGTTCTTGATGAGGGCAAACACGAGTGGGCTCGTACCAGTTGCGCTGATCGTATCGTCATTCTTCAGCAAATCAAGACTGCACTTCTTCAACAATCTGAGGGTTGGGCTGAAATTGCAGCACGTCGCAAGCGTTTACCTGCACAATCTACGCTGACTGGTGAGGAATGGTTTGCGGGCCCCTTGCCTGTAATGGCCACCTGCAATGGCCTTATTGAAACACTCTCCAACATGGAGAACAAGGCGTTTCTGGCGCAGCTGCCCCATCGCCGTGTTGCAAAAGGTCAACTTGCGTTGCAAGTGTTTCCGCACACGCTTTGGGACAGGCTGCTTTTGTCCGGTGTTAAGGCAGAAGTCTGGATGCAGCGCGGCGTAAGTGAAATTTCCATCGAAGCCGCTTCTGCCTATGATCCACCTGCCAGTGAAAGATTTGGCAAATTAGCCCTGGTCCTAGGGGCTGGTAATGTGTCAGCGATTAGTCCATTGGATGCATTCCACAAACTCTTCGTTGAAAACGAAGTGGTGTTGCTTAAACTCAACCCGGTCAATGATTATCTTTTTGATTATTTGAAAGCTGCGCTCAAGCCATTGATTGATCGCAACGCACTTCGAATTGTGCGAGGCGGAGGTCGGGTAGGAGCATATTTGGCAGAACATCCCTTGGTGGAGAGCATTCACATTACTGGAGCAGCGGCCACGCATGACCTGATCGTATGGGGTGTTGGGACTGACACAAACGCACACAAAAAAACCGGCAAACCACGCAATACCCGGCGGATTACCTCCGAGCTAGGTGCGGTTTGCCCGACCATTGTCGTTCCTGGTCCATGGACAAAAGCAGACATTCGCTTTCAGGCTGAGCAGATTGCAACTCAAAAAATGCAAAATTCCGGTTACAACTGCGTGGCCATGCAAACGCTCATACTGCCTGAAGCGTGGGAAGGAACGGAAGCGTTACTTAGAGAGCTAAAGGCTGTCATCGCCTCCCATGGTCAACGGGAGCGATATTATCCGGGCAGTCAGCAGCGTGGCGCTGATTTTCGAGCGCATGGCGGCATTGAAGCTTTTGATCAATCTGGAAATCTTGCCTGTTTGGTGGCGGACTTTGATCAGGACGATTCTGATTGGCTGGCCAACAATGAAGTTTTTGCCCCTGCCTTTACGATCAAATATTTGCCTGAAGAAAATCCAAGAACCTATCTGACATCCGCCATTGATTTCGCCAATGAAAAGTTACACGGTACTTTGGGGGCAAACATCGTGATTCACCCTGTAACCATTAAAAAAATGGGGCATGACAAGTTCGAATCGCTTCTGGGGCAGCTCCGGTACGGCACCATTGCGATTAACACGTGGACCGGATTGGCCTTTCTTCTCAACGCCTGTCCTTGGGGTGGTTTTCCCGGAGCCAGCTTGAGAGAACCCGGATCAGGAATTGGTACGGTTCACAACACCTGGATGCTCGAGCGAACCGAAAAAACGGTGGTGCAAGCACCCTGGCGACCTTTTCCGAGAAATTTGTTGTCCTTGAATTTTAGCTTGTTGCCGCGACCCCCTTGGTTTATCACAAACCGAAAACAACACATCCTGGGACGTTTGCTTACCTATTTTCAGTACTATCCTTCAATCAGGAAGCTACCGGGAGTTTTCATCAATGCGCTCAAAGGTTAAAAAACTGCCTACCTCGAATGACTTGGGAAATACCGTAATTCATTACATGCCACAGATCGCCGAGCAACTGAGCATCAAAGGACTGGATGTGGTTGGTTGGCTTGCAGGTGTAGGGCTGGATGAAACCTGTCTGACCAAACCCGGTTATGAAGTGCCCGTTTCAACCTATGGTGCACTGCTGGAGAGAGCCATTGAGTTGACGGGAGACAGTGGGTTTGGTTTGAAATTGGGGTGTGATCTTGCGCCAAGCGCCCATGGTAACGTGGGTTTGGCCGCGTTGGCTGCAAACACGATACAAGACTCGATGCAAATCATTGAAACGTACGTCCCGTTGCGCACGTCATTGCTGTCCATTCGGTCAGAAACAGTCAACGACACATTTCGTGTGGTGTTTGAGCCGATGCCAGGACTCGGAGATGTTGGCAATGTCGTTGCTGAAATTGCATTGGGGACTGTCAAAAATGTGATTGATGCCACAGTGGCGAACGATAGTCCGTGTCAATGTGTTTTATTTTCGATGCCTGAACCTGCACATGCAGCCCTTGCCCGGGAATTGTTAGGTTGCGAAGTGCTTTACGGGCAATCGTGGACAGGCATGTCCTTCAATTATTCGGAGGTACTAAGTCCTTTGAGTCATCGCGATGCGCTCGTCATGTCCGAAGCATTGTCGATTTGTCGGCGCGAGTTGGAACGCCTCGAATCGAGCCATTCAATTGTGGCGCGTCTTGAAAGGTTGTTGCTGGAAAGTAAACAAGGAGGGTTTCCAAATCAAAATGATTGTGCCCAGGTGTTGAATTTGACTCCTCGTACATTTCACCGGAGGCTTCAGGAGAACGGAACCTCGTATCGGGATGTACTGAACAATGTGCGCCGTCGCCTTGCCCACGAGTACCTTAAGATGATGCATTTGGGAGTGAAGGAAACCGCCTACCTATTGGGCTATGGAGACATCGCAAATTTTAGGAGGGCATTCACCCGCTGGTATGGCTTTCCACCATCCAAATTGTAAGAATCCGTTACTCCTAGGACTGACAAGCAACTGCAAATGCGTAAGCCCCGGGTTATACCCCCAGCGGTTTGCCGACCTAATGAGTGGCGTCAATGTTTTTGCGAATGGCCAATGGAGAACGCCCGAAATGTCGTTTGCAAAATCGCACCAAGGTAGCCTGTTCAGCGAACCCCAACATTGAGGCAAGGTGTGCCATCGGAATCTCCGTCTCAGTTAAGTACCGAAGAGCCTCCTGAGAAACAATCTGTATTTTTATTTGTTCAAATGAAGTGCCTTCATCAGACAAATGTCGCTGCAGGGTTCGGGGATGGATGGCCAACAAGCTAGCGACTTCATTTTTGTTGCACACCGTTTTTCCGAGTACCTTCTTGATGACTTGGGCCGTTCGGGTTGAATACGTTCCGCGAAGACTGCGGAAATTCATTTGAATGTGAAGATCAACAATATTGCTGAGCTCTTTATTGGGTTTATCCAATCGAGTGTCAAGTGTCGAATGGCTCAACAGCAACGCTGCTTTGTTGCTCTCAAACTCAACTGGAGAGCCGAAAAATCGGGTGTAAAATTCCTGGCATGTTTTCGCACTGTGGGGCACGGTTGCTTTGATCAACTGGTAATTCTCTCCAGCCAAAATCTTCACAAACCGGTGAAGATTGCCCAAGCAGATGTCCAAAGTCTGTGTGCTGACTGTCGGCTTTCCCAAATCAACTGAAATACTCACCCAAGTGTTGGGTTGAGACCTTTGAACTGTTGCGCGCTCTGGATAAAGTTCGATGACAATTGCTGGGGACATAACATCAATATGCTCGGCAGCATAGACCACAGCCTCATGCACGGTGGGCAAATTGCTGATGACCAGGGAAAGTGGTCCTAGAATACTGATGTCGTGATAAGGGGACATTCTCAAGCCTAGGCTGGGAATATTCTTCGCTCTTGCGGTGAATTCAAGCATTTTGACAAAGTCATTCATCGCAACGAATTCGTTATCCTGATTTGCCAGCCCTAGGTCTATACCAAATTTGGATGCAATCTCGTTCGCATCGCTCCCGTGACTATTCAATACTTCAGAAAATCCCAAGAGAGCTGTAGATCTTATTAAATGGTGCATTTGTCTCGATAAGTCAAAAAAAAGTCTCCAATGGTCAAGAGTATATATTTTCACCGATGTGATAATTGTTTCAATTATTAAAACGATAGGGAGACATAAATGAAAAGTACCATCAATAGCCTTTTTGGGGCGAAGCTTTTGAGCATCGTCTTGGCAAGTGCCTTAAGCACATCAGCCCACGCTCAACAGGGAACCCAGAAGTTGTGTGTGTACGATCTTCTAGGTGCGGCTGGTGATATGTTTGCGATGGCCAAGGATTACGTGGTCGCGTCAAAAGCCTGGGGCGCCAACTTTAATTTACATGCCTACACCGATGAGCGGATTGCTTCGCAAGACTTTATCGCGGGTGAATGTGATGCAGTGTTTGCGACAGGCTTTCGTACCCGCCAATTCAACTCCACTACTGCTGCCATTGACTCTCTAGGCGCGTCCTCCATCGTAAAGAACGGCAAAGTGGACATGGACGCCAGCTACGAAGTGGTGCGTCGCGCAGTCCAGGTTTTTTCTTCTCCAAACTCCACAAAAGTTGCTACCAACGGGAAGTATGAAATCGCCGGCATAATCCCCTTCGGCACCGCCTACCCGGTGTTGAATGATCGAAAGATCCAGACCGTTGAAGATCTTGCAGGCAAGAAAATTGCGGCTTTCGATTATGACAAAGCGCAGGCTGTGATGATCCAGAAAATTGGTGCCCAGCCAGTCTCTGCAGACATCACAAATTTTGCCAGCAAATTCAACAATGGCGTGGTCGACATGATTGCCGCACCAGCAGCTGCATACAAACCCCTGGAACTTTATCGCGGCATTGGAAGCAAGGGAGCCATTAACCGCTTTCCGATCGTAATTTTGAGTTATCAGATGGTGATCAATACAGGCAAATTCCCAACTGGGTTTGGACTTGAATCAAGAAAATACTGGAGTGGTCAATTCGATCGTGCATTGAAATTGATCCTCCGGGCGGAAAAAACAATCCCTGAAACAACGTGGAGCGACCTGACCCCTGAAAACATGATCAAGTACACCATCATGCTAAGAGAAAGCAGAGGTTCAATTGTTGAGCAAGGAATCTACGATAAACAGGGACTGAGCATCATGAAAAAAATTCGATGCAGCGTGAACCGTGCTGATTCCGAATGCACGCCTGACAGCAAGTCATTCTGAAATTCAAAACACACATTGTGTGAAGCAAGAGCGTTAAACAAACGTTTCTTGCTCAAGTTTTCCGACACATCAAGCCACGTAAGTTTGTCGCTATAAGCAGACAACGTGACTTGTTGTTTTCGCCAGAATTCGACATCTCACGAGAACAACTCCATTCCTCAGGGGAGACACCTTGAATCAAAGAACGCGGTATTGCGCGACGTTCAAGCCGTTAATTTTTGGCGCGCTAACAGCCATCACAGTTAATACTTTGTTATCGAGCAAGGCCTATGCCGGAGGAACAGCATTTGATGGCACTTCCGTCAGTTCTATGGGAAATGCCAACGCGGGCATGGCTGCGGAAGCGGGTGATGCCTCCATTCTGTTTGCAAACCCTGCGGCACTCACACGACTCAAGCGGGCAGAGGCAACACTCGGTGCCGTATTTGTTGGAATAAACACGTCTTATACCTCGGGGCAAACCCCGGACGGGTCTCCCACCAACAGCGGCAACACAGGTAGCACTGGGCAAGAATTCAATCGAAACAGCGGCTATGATTCAACTGCACTCGCACCAAATCTGTACGTTGCAATCCCGGTCAACAACAAATTGATTGTAGGGTTCGGTGCTGCCGCATCCCATGCTCTGATCCTTCGTTACGATGAAAATTTTCCAGGACGCAATCAAGGCCGAGACATCGACTTCAAGGTTAGCCGGGCAAACCTCGGGTTTGGCTACAAACTCACACCGAGCTTGTCAATTGGGGCAAATGGCTCCTATGAAAGGTATTTTCAGTCACTGAAATTGAAGCTGAACTATCGGGATGCCGTTGACGGGCTGCTGAACAACGGCTCAACCCTGCTTGACGGGCTGAACGCCGCGGGACAGGCTCCACCCATTCCTGAAGAAGCTGATTTAAGCCTGCGTATGTTTGGCTGGGCTTTCAACGCACAAGTCGGCGCGCTTTGGGAACCCACTGACAAAACTCGAGTCGGAATTTCCTATCGCCCGAAAACCCGCTTTACTGGCATGCGTGGCAAGCTGAAAATTCAAGAGACCTCGGAAGGCGTTGCATTCAGAGAGTTCCTGAATGGCGGACTTATAGGATTGGCTGGCCCATTTCTTAATGTAGACGGACCACAAGCTGCCAACGACTTGCTTCCAGAACAAAGAATCAAGCAAGACATCACACTGCCCGACGAGCTTCGCTTGAGTGTCTTTCACCACACCAGCCCCAAGCTCGACCTCATGGCCACTTATACCCGTCAAGACTTTTCAGTGACACAACTGAAATTCTTCCGGGAATCAAACGGGCGTGTTCTGCAAGACATTCAACAAAACTTTGTAGTCGCCAACAGTTACCGCGTGGGCATGAATTACAAAGCATACAAGCGCCTCACCTTAAAAGCCGGCTACGCAGTGGAGAACAGCGTAATCGATGACTCAACACGAATTACGGTGCTGCCTGATTCAGACAGACGCTTCTATAGCTTGGGCGCCCAACTGGAACTGCAACGCGACACCACCGTAAACGTCTCCTACATGAAACTCGACTTGGAACCCGGTGCAACCGGCTCCAACGGCCAAGTCAGTCCTGCCGAAGTGGCAGGTGGAAACTTTCAGGGTACAACCAAACTTGACATTGACTATCTGGGTGTAAGTATCACCGAGCGCTTCTAAAAGGTACGAATCCGCATGATCACCACACAAAAACTGTTGAACAACATCTTGGCTTCTGGAATGGCAGCAATACTGACCGGTTGCGCCAGCGTTCAGGGTGGCATCACAAACTTTGCCATCGGCATCGTCGAGGATCGCATTGTCCCACCGATCCTTGAACTCAACGATGTCGACATGGGGTGCCAATTTGCCACCAGTGGGTTCCCACTAATTTCAAGTGCAACGCGTGCTTTTTATGGTGACCCCGCACTGCTGGAAGCATTGCTGTACACCACATCTGCAGTGTGTTCAGAGAAGCGCTCGGTCGACGAGGAACTTCGGTACCTTAGAGCAACGCGTGCGAGTCAAATCCCGGAAGCACAAGATGCACGAATCGCACAGAAACGTCTTCTAGAGATAACTGCACAAAGGCAATTCTCGGCATTCAAACTGATGCGTAGCCATTTGGAAGCAAAATATGATTTTCAATACGGCGAAACATGCCCAACTTTTGAACGTGATTACGATGAACTCACTTATGTTCTGGGAACAATTGCAGGATTGCAGGCAGTAATTAACGACATTGCATCCCAACAAATGATTGGCGTGCCAACCGACATTGCACCTTTGTCTGAGCGAGCCATGAACTGTGTCTCCAACACGAAGTGGTGGGGGGTACCCTTGGCAGCGAAAGCCGTAGTTTGGAATATCTTGCCCGGTGGATCTGAAGGCAAAAATGTTTGGGGCAGTTTCAATCGATCGATGATTATTGCTGAGCGCAGTGGCGTACGGTTAGCGCATGTCATGTACGCAATATCAGCACAAGCCGCGGGAAATGAAGAGCGTTTCAGGGACGCGACAAAGCGATGGGCAAAGGCAGAAAGCTTCAAGCCAAGCAAGCAGTATCGTTTGATAGAGGACATTTCCACACTTACCATGACGAATCTTTCTGACCGCTACTGGGCTGAGAACGTCGGCACTCGCACACCGATCGCATCAATCGGAAATTACTGGGACGAGTCAAACTCTTCAGCACAAGATCTTGATCTGGGAGACTTGCTTGAGCAATGAAGCACTGGAGTTGGAGTTAACTGCAGTAGTTCCGAACCTTCGCTACCAGATCAAGTAGAAACTACTGCACCTCAGATCTACTTTCCGCGTCCATTGCATCTCCGAGCCACGGTCTAGACAAAGGAAACGTCGGTGTTGGCCAAGCACGTCTGATCTCATCTGGTGTGCGCGAAACTGCCTCAACAAAGTAAGAAAAAAGTAATCCCTCAATCTGATTGAGATGTTTGCCAAGTGTAATTGTCGCCTCGTCTAGTGCCTCTCTATCCAGGGGAATCTGACGTGCACGCGATTGAACTTCTCTTAACGCTGGTCGTGCCTGTGCCAGTGCAGCCGAGAACTCCGTTTTGTTCTCACGCAGTACATCTCGAAAAGCATCTCTTAACTCTGGTGGAAATCTGGAGCCTAAAACTGCAGAGTCATTTCCCAACCAATTTGTTATAACCAAGCCTCCGCTTTGAGCCCATATGAATCCTATCAATAGCGCATTTAATGCGATCGACACTAGCGAAACTGCGTAAAACAGGCGCATCTTCATTTGCCTTATCCCCCATACATGAACCAAACGGTCTTGGCCACTTCAGTAGTGATGGATATTAAAACCTTATCTTCAGGACTCACAACCAAAGTTAAACTCGTACCAAGAAACGCTCCAACACCAGCGGATAAAACTACCGCAGAAAAACTGGCAAAGTAGAAGGTGTGAGACGGCGTAAAGATAGGGAAAGCAGGATGAGGAATTTGACTTGGCAATCTCAACAGCTTCATTTCAAGATGGTTTGGTAATTCGTTATGTGCCAAACTGCGAAAAAGTTCGACTTCCAAATCTTGAGAAACAAGTAACTTTTTCTCACCGCGAAAGTTATCCATCCAAGCTGACCGCTCTTCTGAATTCCAAAATCGAAGCCGCTTTAATATTTGAAATTTCATTGGCTAACTCCACTTTCATAAAGAAGGTCACGTATTCGCTTCTTTGCTCTCATCAACAATGACTCTGTGGCCTTTACTGAAAGATTCAAAATCTCAGATGATTCAATCACACTGATGCCCTGACCGTAAAATAGGGTAACGGCAATTCTCTGATTAACATTCAATGAATTCACTGCTTTTAATAATGAAATCCTTTGTTGCGAATCCATGACCTTGAAGATCGGATCGTCCTCAGACTCGATGACTGTGTGTTCATCAATCGCGACATTCCATTTGGACTTTTCATTTTTTTTGGCGAGATTCAAACAATGGTTAAAGGTAACTCGGTATAGCCACGTTGAATACTTTGCTCGTCCTGGTTTCCAATTTTTGGACTCACACCAGATTTTTTCAAAAATGTCTTGAAGCGCATCTTCTGCATCGGCTCGATTGAGAAGGATTCTCTGGGCCAATCGAAGTACTCTACCCCCATGTCGTTTAACCAATTCGGCAAACGCAGCCTGGTCGCCCCGGGCAACCGAGGCAACACAGACATCATCACTTTCAGTTGCAAATCTGCTTAAGGTCAACGACAAATTCCGTCAAATCTTATTGCGCAGAACTTGGCGTCAAACTAACACTACGACTAACTTCAGATCCCGAAATCCCAGTGACCGTTGAAGTCGATTGTAAACTGCCGTCTTCAACATGGGTCTCTCTTGATTTGGTGTATCCGAGCACTCCACCATTTGGCCCCTCGATAGTGGCACTGGCAGAAGACTGTCCCGGACTTCGATCGATTGACGTCTCTTTGGAAATAGTCGCACCTGAGCTCCCGGTTACGGTCTTTGATGTCTGTAAAGTTCCGTTCTCAACGCTTGATTGTCTCGTCTTGTTGATGCCATAACTTCTCCCATTGGAGCCGGTTACACTTCGACTGACGCTACTTTGCCCAAGACTCCTATTGACCGAGCGCTCCTTCACAACACTATTGCCACGAGAACCGGTAACTGTTCGTTCGAACTCTCGGGCTTGAAGATGATTAGCGTCCAGAAGTAACAAGCTAAGCGCTGCCGATAACAATGAGAAATGAATAATTTTCATGATCGAATCCTTTTTGTTTACAACTGGGAATTTTGTTTAAAGCGTTCAATAAATGAAGAAAACTCTTCCTTATTGAGCACACCATCTTGGTTCGCGTCAGCTTCTCGCATAATTGTCTGAGGCTGATTGAGAAACTCTTCCTTAGTCAGCCGACCATCAGAATTCAAATCTATTCCATCAAAATTGCTTTTATTTGAAGACTGAAGCCTGTCTCTCACTCGCTTTTTTGACGATTCAATCTCCTCTCTTGTAACCTCACCATCGCCGTTAGAGTCAAGCCTATTAAATGCATTCAATCGAAACTGACTTATCTCAGCCTCACTGATTGCGCCGTCACCGTTTTCATCGATGTGATTAAAAGCTCTACTGCCATCTCGCATCCCGGCGTTAGCTGAAGCCGCAATCAACATAGATATAACTACTGCAGACAACTTGAAGTACTTCATCATAAAGAAACTCCCGTTCAAAATTGGATGAACTCAAACTGTTCATACTCTTAAACACCTAAGGATCGAAAATCCTTCGCCTAGAATTTCAATATTTGAGAAAAAAGTTGAATCGCTTTACAACCGAACCCGAAGGCATTCGCTGGACTACCGCGCCCAAATTTTTTGGGCATAACATGGGCGCAGGAGCAAATTTGAAACAGAAATTTGTGGAATCAAGATCGGCTACTAAATCGCCAAAACAAAAAGGACCTAGCACCTTTCAGCGCTAAGTCCTTGATTTTATTTGGGGCGATGTATGGGGCTCGAACCCACGACCCATGGAATCACAATCCATTGCTCTACCAACTGAGCTAACACCGCCACCGTAAACCGGTACTGAATTCTTGGCCTGCCCGGAGGGGTTCGAACCCCCGACCCTCGGCTTAGAAGGCCGATGCTCTATCCAACTGAGCTACGGGCAGAAATTGCATTGTAACTCGCACACGCGAATGGGTATGAACACCCACTGGACAAGGATAGAACATCCTTAAAATTCGGTGGTCGGGGCAGAAGGATTCGAACCCTCGACCCTCTGGTCCCAAACCAGATGCGCTACCAGACTGCGCTATGCCCCGACAAAGAAGCGGAATTCTAATGCCTATTGACCATTCCGTCAAGCACCCGAGTGGTTTTAAGACGCCTTTTGCAGGGTGTCAAGAATTGAATCCACCAACCGCGTTGCAATCAACTGGTCTGCCGTTTCCACCATCACGCGCAGAACAGGTTCCGTACCCGAAGGCCGAATCAACAGACGGCCTTCGGCCCCGAGTTCGGTCTTCACGGCCTCACAAACACCTTGCACCTTCACATCATTAGCCCAATCATAACCAGCGGGCAAACGGGCATTTTTAAGCACCTGTGGCAGCATGGCAACGGGCTTCAGAATATCGGCCAAAGGCATGTTCAGGTTGCGCACGGCACGAAGAACCTGCAAGGCGCTTACAATGCCATCGCCTGTGGAATGGCGGTCCAGCACCAGCAAGTGGCCAGAGCTTTCACCCCCCAACTGCCAACCATTGGCCTGCAGTTTTTCAAACACATAGCGGTCGCCCACCTTGGCGCGCTCAAAAGGCACATTCAGCTGTTTCAAGGCCAATTCAAGGCCCAGGTTGGTCATCAGGGTGCCCACAACACCCTCCACCTTGCCTTGCATGTGCATTCGCTCGGCCACCAAGGCAAACAGCAATTCGTCACCATTGAAAATTCGGCCTGTGCCATCGACACAAATCAGCCGATCGGCGTCTCCGTCCAAAGCGAAACCATAGTCAGCCTTGTGTTCCAACACAGCCTTGGCTACAAAATCAGGGTACGTGGCACCCACCCCACGGTTGATGTTCAGGCCATCGGGCTGGTCGGCCAGCACCACAACATCAGCACCCAATTCGCGAAATACGGCCGGCGCAATTTGATAGGCTGCACCATTGGCGCAATCCACCACAATCTTCAGGCCACGCAAGTGTTTGTCGCGCGGAAAAGTACCTTTGCAAAATTCAAGGTAGCGGCCAGCCGCATCGTTCAAACGCCTGGCCTTGCCCAATTCTTCGGAAGACTTGCACGGTGCACCCAGCGCCAGTTGGGTCTCAATTTCCATTTCCCAGGCATCAGGCAGTTTGGTGCCTTCACCCGAAAAAAACTTGATGCCGTTGTCTTGATAAGGGTTGTGGGAAGCGCTAATGACCACACCAGCCGACATATTCAATGCACGCGCCAAATAGGCCACGCCCGCAGTGGGCATGGGGCCAACCATCACTACATCAACCCCCACAGAGGTAAAACCCGCCTCCAGGCAAGATTCCAGCAGGTAACCACTGACGCGGGTGTCTTTGCCGATCAAGACCTGTGGGCGGCGCCCCTCAACCTCATGTTTGGCCAACACGGTTCCCGCGGCTTGCCCCAAACGCAACAGGAAGTCAGGAACCATTGGGCTTTGCCCCACGGTGCCGCGAATGCCGTCCGTGCCGAAATATTGTCTGCTCATTGAAAATCTACAGTAAGGTGAATTGTCATAATTAAACCGATTTTACGGGAACCTGATCACTAGAACGCAGAAATACCGATTAAGTACGCCCCAAGTAATCAATCTTGCTCAGTTTGGAAAAGCTCTCCAAATAAGCAGGGTCGTCAATGCCGTACACACCCAAATCGGAACCAGGTGTGAACAATGCATTCGTGCGCTCATTGGATCGTTGCTGTAGCCAGCCAAACGCGCTGTGGCGCTTGGCCTCCATGTCGGGCCGCCAGTGCTGCCCCGCATACAGCTTGCCCACTTCCTTATACAGGTGGTAGAGCGGAATCAGATTGTGCCGGGGGTGAAACACCTGATAACCCTTGGCGTGCGCCCGCAAGGAAAGGCTTTGTTCCTCACCTCGAAAGTAGAGGTAGGGGTCATAAGGCACCTGCTGGGTGAAATCGCCCGTGGTGAACAGAAAACAGGCACCAATGTGAAAACCGGGCAAATGTGTAGTGCTGCTGGATTCGGGTTGTTGCCGAATGACCCTGAACTGTAACACCGCGCGATCCGCTGCCAAGGTACTGCCCGGGTCGCGATCAATCCGGAATATCTCGCTCGATTTAACCGGCTCGTCCGCCACCGCCCTTCCCTGCGCATCAAACTTAAAGCCCGGCGGGTAGGTGCTGATCAAGGGCCTGGGGTGGGTATGTTTCAATTGCTGCATTTGTTGAATCAGTGCTTCATCCCAGCCCGCATCGAACAGGGTGTGAGAATCGATTTGCAACAAATAGTCTTGCTCGTTGTACAGCGAGAATGCAATGGCGCGCGCCCAGCTGACCCCGCGAGAATCAACCGGCGACAAACCCACGTAATTGATGTTTTTTCTGGCGGGAAACTCGGTCAACCAGCCTGGATTCAATTCCTCAGATTGATCCACCAAACCCACAAAAATTCGTTGCGGGTATGTCGCTTTGGCGTACAACTGGTGAACGGTCGGTTGAAGATGTGGCTCGCAAAAAGCGGCAACACTGACAAAAATGGTGGGAAGCCGTGCCATCTTGTTGGCCCGTACTATTGATTCAACGCAAAGGCAACTTTCAAGGCCTCCACGGTTTCACGCACATCGTGCACACGCAGCACTGCAGCACCATGCTGTGCTGCGAAGGTGGCCGCAGCCACGGAGCCCGCCGTGCGCAAGCCTGGGTCTGTTTGCCCGGTTAACTCCGCGATCATGCGCTTGCGCGAAACCCCCACCAACACGCCCGCTCCCAGGGTAGAAAACAAGGCTGTCGCTTTTATCAAATCAAGATTGTGTTGCAGTGTTTTGCCAAACCCAAAACCAGGATCAACCAACATGCGGTTTGACTGAACCCCCTGCTTTTCAAGCGCAACAATGCGTCTGTTTAGAAACGCTTCAACATCACTGACCACATTGGTGTATTCGGGGGAATTTTGCATGGTGCGCGGCTCGCCTTGCATGTGCATCACCACCGCACCGGCATTGGATTGCGCAAGCACCGCCTCTGCGCCCGGTTCCCGAAAACCATTCACATCGTTCAGAATATCCACACCCAAATCAACAGCTCGCGCCATCACTTTGGTCTTCATTGTGTCGATGGACAAAGGCACGTTCCACGTCATCAATTCCTTAAGCACATCGCCCACGCGCTTCCATTCTTCATCGGCATCAACGCCTTTTGCACCGGGGCGAGTGGATTCACCACCAATGTCCAGAATGTTCGCACCGCTTTCGATCAGCTGGCGAGCATGATCAATGGCTTTCAAGGTGTTGAAGAAACTTCCCCCATCAGAAAAAGAATCGGGCGTCACGTTCACAATACCCATGATCAAGGGTTTACCGTGCGAATAGGTAAGCTCGAATCGACCTGCTTTCCAAGTGCGAACCATGTGTTGCCTTGTGAGTTGCTGTATTGGTTATTTTACGGCAAAGGTGAAGTTCGCGTTGCTTGCTTAGGCGCATCCATTTGTTCGGCGAGCTAAGGTGCATACCCTCTCGCGCCAGAAAACCTGTATTTCCCTTTTTGAAGTTCACACTGACTCACCAAGCTTGGCAAAACATATAGCCAAGCCTTGGTGTCGGCTTGCATCCGAACGCTGCGTGTGAATTCAAACGGGCAGGTTTTCTTGATCGGCGCCGCAGCATCCAAGCCTCGCAAGAAGCCAAGTCAATCGCGCAACAAAAAGCCGCTGGTCTAAACCAACGGCTTTTTTGGCATTTTACAAACCAGATGATTAATCTGCCTTCACGCTCATCGCAGCAGGTGCAGGCTGTGGAGCAGGGGCAACCTTGTCGCCACCGCCGCTGGAGCTTGGGCTACCACCCGTGGGTGGCGTGCTGCCGCCAGTTGTAGGTGGGCGTGGGTCTTTGCCTTCCATGATGTCGTTGATTTGATCAGCATCAATGGTTTCCCATTCCAGCAAAGCCTTGGCCATCACATGCACCTTGTCACGGTTCTGGTCCAGAATGTTCCAAGCCACTTTGTACTGCTGGTCAATGATCTTGCGAATTTCTGCATCCACCATTTGCATGGTCTGCTCGCTCATGTGCGTGGTCTTGGTCACAGAACGACCCAGGAACACCTCTCCTTCGTTCTCGGCATACACCATAGGGCCCAGGGCCTCGGTCATGCCGTAACGGGTCACCATGTCGCGGGCAATGGCTGTGGCACGCTCAAAGTCATTTGATGCACCAGTGGTCATCTGGTTCATGAAAATTTCTTCAGCAATGCGGCCACCAAACAATACGGCAAGGGTACACAGCATGCGTTCCTTGTCCATGCTGTAACGGTCACCTTCGGGCAACTGCATGGTTACACCCAAAGCACGGCCACGGGGAATAATCGTGACCTTGTGCACAGGGTCGGTTTTGCTCATCAATTTGGCAACCACGGCATGGCCAGACTCGTGGTAAGCCGTGTTGCGGCGTTCCTCTTCAGGCATCACCATGCTGCGGCGCTCGGCACCCATGATGATCTTGTCTTTGGCTTTCTCAAAGTCGCTCATTTCGACCACACGGCCATTGCGGCGTGCAGCAAACAAAGCGGCTTCGTTCACCAGGTTGGCCAAATCAGCACCGGAGAAACCGGGGCAACCACGGGCCAGCACAGAGGCATCCACATCAGGCGACATTGGAATTTTGCGCATGTGTACTTTCAAAATCTGTTCGCGGCCACGAATATCAGGCAGGCTGACCACCACTTGACGGTCAAAACGGCCGGGGCGCAGCAAGGCTGGATCCAGTACATCGGGGCGGTTTGTGGCCGCAATCACGATAATGCCCTGGTTGGTATCAAAACCATCCATCTCAACCAGCATCTGGTTCAGGGTTTGCTCGCGCTCGTCGTTACCGCCGCCCAAACCAGCACCACGCTGGCGACCCACGGCATCAATTTCATCGATGAAAATAATACAGGGTGCCTGCTTTTTGGCCTGTTCAAACATGTCGCGCACACGGGCCGCGCCCACACCCACGAACATTTCCACGAAATCGGAACCTGAAATGGCGAAGAATGGCACTTTGGCTTCACCTGCAATGGCTTTGGCCAGCAGTGTTTTACCGGTACCGGGAGAACCCACCATCAGCACGCCACGGGGAATGCGGCCACCCAGTTTTTGGAACTTGGTGGGGTCTTTCAGAAACTCAACCAGTTCGTGCACGTCTTCCTTGGCTTCGTCGCAACCAGCAACGTCGGCAAAGGTAACGGGGTTGGTGTTTTCATCCAGCAGCTTGGCTCGGCTTTTTCCGAAGCTGAATGCCCCGCCCTTGCCACCGCCCTGCATTTGACGCATGAAAAACACCCACACGCCAATCAGCAGCAGCATGGGGAACCAGCTCACGAACAGGCTCATCAGCAAAGAAGGCTCTTCTTCGGGCTTGGCGCGCACCTGCACGCCGTATTTCAGCAGATCACCGACCATCCAAATATCGCCAGGCGAGTACACCAGGCGCTCGCGGTCATCCGTGGTGAGGGCGCGCACGGTACGGCCTTCAACGATCGCGCTCTTGATGCGTCCATTTTGCGCATCCTGCATGAACTCGGAATAGGTCATTTCGTTGGAACGAACCTGCTGGCCTTCAAACTGCTTGAACACAGTGAAGAGCACCAGCGCCACGACCAACCAAACTGCTGCTTTGGAAAACGAATTATTCAATGCCACTTCTCCTCGAGGACTCTGGCCCCACCCTAGGGAAATGGGGGCAGGATGTCCATTTTAAACCCAAGCCACTGAATTACGCCATCACACTAATTCATGATGAACATAAACAATGGCAATCGCTTGGGTGATGCTGCTTTAAATTACCTACTTAAGACCCTTGCAAAGCAAAAAGGTTTCCCGGGAACGATCGCGGGAGGCCTTGGGTTTGCGCGGCGACACACTTTTAAACACTTGCTTCATCTGGTGCACGATGTTGCTGTAAGACGATCCATGAAAAATTTTCACAATCAACACCCCGTTGGGCTTGAGGTGGTTCAGGGCAAAATCAATGGCCAATTCGCACACATGCTCAATGCGGGCTGAATCAGCCGCAGCAACACCGGAAAGATTGGGCGCCATGTCGGAAACCACCAAATCCAGCTTTTCGCCACCCAGGCGCTGATTCAGGTCTTCAAGCACCGCATCGTCGCGAAAATCCCCTTGAATGAATTCAACACCCGCAATGGGTTCCATTGGAAGCAGATCCAGTGCGATAATACGGCCATTGATAACACCACCGGGCCCCACCAAGGCTTCCCGAAGCACCTGCGACCAACTTCCCGGCGCGCTGCCCAGGTCGACAACCTTGATGCCCGGCGTCAACAAGCCTTCCGGCTCTGCAATTTCCTTCAGTTTGAAGGCTGCACGGGCGCGATAACCCGCATTCGTGGCCATTTTCACGTAAGGGTCGTTGATGTGGTCATGCAACCAGTTTTTATTGAGTTTTTTCTTTTTAGCCACCGATTACCCAACCGAGTGAAAAATTAATATGACGGACACCGCTGCTGTAACCCTGACACCTGCTGAAAAAAAGGCGCTTAAAGCCCAGGCCCATGCGTTGGATCCGGTGGTTTTGATTGGCGACAAGGGCTTGACACCCAATGTGGTCAAGGAAATTGACATGAATCTGAGTGCCCATGGCCTGATCAAAGTGCGTGTGGCTGGCGACGACCGCGAAGCCCGCCTTGAATATGCGCAAGCCATTTGCGGAGAAACTGGTGCGGCCCTGGTTCAACACATTGGCAAGTTGCTGGTGTTGTTTCGACCCAAAGCTGAAGACACCGAAAAAACCAAAGCCAAAAGCCGTCCAAAACCCAAGGGGCCACGCCAAACCAAGCGCCAGTTTAATTCAAAAAGCTAAAAACCTGCCCGTGAATCAAGCCTCTCCAGCTTGGTTCACGCCATAGCGGCTTAAGCCCCAGACCAGCGCACCAATCATTTTGATTGAATACAGCACAGTTGAAAGTGCATGTATATTGCCGAATCTGCTGCGCATTTCAACCAGGTCATCACCTTGCAAGGTGCTCATGCCTTCACGCAATTCATTCATGTGCGGGTGCAACCATGCCAGTTCCAGCACACACACACCCAAAACGACTGCCATCAGCACATTGACTTTGGTGCCAGCGTGCAACCCGTTCACGAAATTGGACAACACCAAAAGCGCTGCGCTGGTAAACAGCGAATACAAAGCCAACATGTAGAACAGGCGGCCAGCCACCAAGCCCGCTTCCGGGCGCGGCAACCACTTGAACAAGCCCGGCGCAACCAAAATGGCCATGAACCACAAGGCACCGAGCCAAATCGCCCAAAATGCCAGTTCGGTACCTCTAAAGCCACGCCAAGTCATTGTTGCTGCACTCCTTTAGATGTACTTCATCAGATGTACTGAACTTCCAGCACTTCATATTCGCGCAAACCACCCGGTGCCTGAACGTGCGCAACATCGCCTTCATATTTGCCGATCAAGGCACGGGCAATCGGGCTGGAAATGGAAATCAGGCCCGACTTGATGTCGGCCTCGTCGTCGCCCACAATTTGATAAACAACCTGCGAACCCGCCTCGATATCCACCAGCTTCACGGTTGCACCGAACACCACACGGCCTTCGGCATCCACATTGGTGGGGTCAATAATTTGCGCATTGCTCATTTTGCCTTCAATTTCCTTGATGCGCCCTTCAATAAAACCCTGCTTTTCCTTGGCAGCATCGTATTCGGCGTTTTCAGACAAATCGCCCTGCGCACGCGCTTCAGAAATGGCATTGATCACGGCTGGGCGATCAATGGTTTTTAGGCGGTGTAATTCTTGTTTCAGCTTTTCAGCGCCCTTGACTGTCAATGGGATAGTGGCCATAACTTCCAGTATTTCCTGCAAATGGAAAGCCGCCTGATAGCAGAAATTGCTATAAGACGGCTTAAAGGTTCAGACAGGCAGATTAAGCGGAGAGTTCCGCATGCAGGCTTTGAACGCTGTAAACGTCCATCGCGCCGAGGTGCTTCATGCCCTCAACTGAAGCCAATGCACCTGCCATGGTTGTAAAGATCGTAACACGAGAACTTAGTGATGTGGTTCGAATGTAGCGGCTGTCATTGATCGCACTTCTGCGCTCCTCGACCGTGTTCACCACCAACTGCACTTCGCCGTTTTTCAACATGTCCACAATGTTGGGGCGGCCTTCCAGCACCTTGTTCACCACGGTACACTCGACGCCGCCCGCGGTAATGGCCGCTGCCGTGCCGCGTGTCGCGATGATTTTGAAACCCAGATCAACCAGGCCCTTGGCCAGTTTGACTGTGTGTTTCTTGTCCTCGGTTTTCACGCTGATGAAAGCTGTGCCACCTTCAGGCAATTTAACCGATGCGGCCAGCTGCGACTTCACAAACGCTTCGCCGAAGGTGCGGCCTACGCCCATCACTTCCCCGGTGGACTTCATTTCAGGACCCAAAATGGTGTCCACACCCGGAAATTTCACAAAGGGGAACACGGCCTCTTTCACAGAGAAGTACTTGGGCACCACTTCGCCTTTCACACCCTGTGCTTCGAATGTTTGGCCTGCCATGCAACGCGCCGCAATTTTGGCCAACTGCAAACCGGTGGCCTTGGAAACATAAGGCACGGTGCGGGATGCACGTGGGTTCACTTCCAGCACGAACACGGTGTCGTTTTGAATGGCGAATTGCACGTTCATCAAGCCGACCACATTCAGGGCCTTGGCCATCACTTCGGACTGGCGCTTCAATTCGTCCACCATATCAGCGGACAGGCTGTATGGGGGCAGGCAGCAGGCGGAATCACCACTGTGCACGCCAGCTTGTTCAATGTGTTCCATCACGCCGCCGATCATCACGCGTTCGCCATCGCACAGGGCATCAACATCCACTTCAATGGCGTCGTTCAGGAAGCGGTCCAGCAGCACGGGGCTGTCGTTGCTCACTTTCACGGCTTCGCGCATGTAGCGCTCAAGGTCTTTCTGCTCGTGCACAATTTCCATGGCACGGCCACCCAGCACATAGCTTGGGCGAACCACCAGCGGGTAACCAATTTCCTGCGCATGCGAAATGGCTTCTGCTTCAGTGCGTGCAGTGCGGTTTGGTGGCTGGCGCAGGTTCAGCTTGGTCAACAGTTTCTGGAAACGCTCGCGGTCTTCGGCAATGTCGATGCTTTCAGGGCTGGTACCGATAATCGGTACGCCATTGGCTTCAAGCGATTTCGCCAATTTCAGGGGCGTTTGGCCACCGTACTGCACAATCACGCCGACCGGCTTTTCAATGGCCACAATTTCCAGCACATCTTCAAGGGTCAGTGGTTCGAAGTACAAACGGTCGGAGGTGTCGTAATCGGTAGAAACCGTTTCAGGGTTGCAGTTGACCATGATGGTTTCGTAGCCGTCTTCACGCAGCGCCATGGCGGCGTGAACGCAGCAGTAATCGAATTCTATGCCTTGGCCGATTCGGTTGGGTCCGCCACCCAGCACCATGATCTTTTTCTTGTCGGTGGGGTTGCTTTCGCATTCCTCTTCGTAGGTGGAATACATGTAGGCTGTGCCGGTTTTGAATTCAGCCGCGCAAGTGTCCACGCGCTTGTAAACCGGGCGCACATTGTGGTGGTGGCGCAGCTTGCGAATTTCTGCCTCGGATGTATCGAGCAAATAAGCAAGGCGACGATCCGAGAAGCCTTTGCGTTTGAGCAAACGCAACACTGGCTCGGTCAGGTCGGCCAGGGTTTTGGTTTCCAGTTCCAGTTCGGTGTCGACGATGTCTTGAATTTGAACCAGGAACCAGCGGTCAATTTTCGTGAGTTGGTGCACTTCTTCAAGGCTAAAGCCTTGGGCAAAAGCATCGCCCACGTAGAAAATACGCTCGGGGCCGGGTTCGCCCAGCTCGCGCTCAATGACTTCGCGGTCGGTTGTTTTCTGGTTCAAGCCATCCACACCCACTTCCAGACCGCGAAGGGCTTTCTGGAAACTTTCCTGGAAGGTGCGGCCCATGGCCATCACTTCACCCACACTCTTCATTTGGGTGGTCAAGCGGTCATCCGCTGTGGGGAATTTTTCGAATGCGAAACGTGGAATTTTGGTGACCACGTAGTCGATCGAAGGCTCGAACGACGCAGGCGTTAAGCCGCCCGTGATGTCGTTTTTCAATTCATCGAGCGTGTAGCCCACGGACAACTTCGCGGCCACTTTGGCAATCGGGAAACCAGTTGCCTTGGACGCCAAAGCGGACGAACGTGACACACGCGGGTTCATCTCGATCACGATCATTCGGCCGTTGGCCGGGTTGATCGAGAATTGAACGTTCGAACCACCGGTATCCACGCCAATTTCACGCAGAATCGCAATCGACGCATTGCGCATCAATTGGTATTCACGGTCGGTCAGGGTTTGTGCGGGCGCAACTGTAATGCTGTCGCCGGTGTGCACGCCCATGGGGTCGAGGTTTTCGATGGAACACACGATGATGCAGTTGTCGGCGCTGTCGCGCACCACTTCCATCTCAAATTCTTTCCAGCCAATCAGGCTTTCTTCAATCAACAGCTCGTTCGTGGGCGATGCTTCCAGGCCACGGCGGCAAATGGTTTCGAATTCTTCAGCGTTGTAAGCAATGCCACCGCCGGTTCCACCCAAGGTGAAGCCTGGGCGAA
>Ga0209024_1000900_pt1 | contig 34801 bp, 43 predicted proteins | sample AutmiccommunBRH5_FD_187380 | JGI IMG/M metagenome (GOLD analysis project Ga0209024, IMG submission 187380) | Deep subsurface microbial communities from Mt. Terri, Switzerland - Autotrophic microbial communities BRH/5 (SPAdes) (version 2) | ecosystem: Environmental > Aquatic > Deep subsurface >...
GCGGGGGAGTGCCCCGCGGCCCGTCCCATATCGCTGCGGCCTGACTGTCAGGCGGCGCTGCCGCATTCGGGAATTCCCATGCGGATCAACTCGCTGCCGCGGATGCGCCGGGTGCGGTTCATCGAATAGCGCGCCTCGGCCATGTACCATTCGGCAATCGGCGCCGGATAATGGGCGGCGATCACGTCCGACCAGTAATTGAAATCGTGATCGCTCAGAGGGATGCCGTAGAAGCTGGGCCCGTGAAAGCCGAAGGTCGCATTCGCCGCCACGCAGACCTGCGGCAGCGCCAGATACATCGTGCAGGCCGACATGCACTCGCCGCGCAGCTCGACCGGCTGGCCGCTCTGGCGCAGTTTTTCGATCTTCTCGGCGCGCCAGTCCACGCGGCCGCCGGCATCGTCACGGATCACCAGCGGCTGGATCCCCAGCGGCGCGCGGATCGCCTGCGCATCCGCCGGTGCCGGGCCGAGGCCCGCAAGGCCCGCGGCCACCAGGGCCAGCGCAGGAAGCGCACGGCAGAGGGCGCGCGCGGCTGTGGCGGCACATGCCAGCGGCATGCGCGTGAAGTCTTTGAATGTCATGAAATCCACCCCGGATAAACCAGCCGCCTACTGGCAGCGACCGCCGGGGCCCCACACCCCGCGCTCAACACCCAAGCTGCCGCAAGGGCGCTAAGATCGGGTTACCTCGCCGCGCCGCTGCAGCGATTCTGCCTGGCTTGTTCCGCGCAATTGGAAGGACCGCCCGGGTGCGCCACACTTATGCGCATTTGACCGCAGTTGACGCCGCAAAGCCCGCCGGGATAGGACAGCGCATCCCGCCTCTTGCCCTTCAGGTGTTGTGCAATGCCCCCTCGTGCCCCTCTGATCGCGGGCGTCGCCCCGGCCCGGATCGCGGCGCTTGCCGAGTGGGAGGCCGCCACCTATGCCGCCGCCCACCCCAAAAGCCGCGCCGCACTGGCCGAGGGTGCCTGCGCCTGGCTGGACGGGGTGCCGATGCACTGGATGCGCGACTGGCCGCAGCCCTTCCCGATGGTGGTGGCCCGCGCCAGTGGCGCCCGGATCGAGGATCTGGACGGCCATGTGCTCGATGATTTCTGCCTGGGCGATACCGGGGCGATGTTCGGCCACTCCCCCGCCCCCGTCGCCAAGGCGATCCGCCGCCAGGCGCGGCGCGGGCTGACAACCATGCTGCCGGGGATGGACGCTCTGGCGGTGGGCGCACTGCTGCAAGAGCGCTTCGGTGCGATGCACTGGCAGATCGCCACCACCGCCACCGATGCCAACCGCTTCGCGCTGCGCGTGGCGCGGGCGGTGACGGGACGGGCCAAGGTGCTGGTGTTCTCGGGCTGCTATCACGGCACCGTCGACGAGGCGATGGTGCAGCTGGTGGACGGGCAGACCGTGCCGCGCCCGGGCCTTGTGGGTCAGGCTGCGGACCTCACCCAGACCGCCGTGGCGGTGGAGTTCAATGACCTCACCGCGGTCGAAGAGGCGTTGAAGGCCGGCGACATCGCCGCGGTGCTGGCAGAGCCGGTGATGACCAATGCCTGCATGGTGCTGCCCGAGCCCGGCTTTCACGAGGCCCTGCGCCGGCTCGCCAGCGATTACGGCGCGCTGCTGATCCTGGACGAGACGCACACCCAATCGTCGGGCCTTGGCGGCTATACCCGCCAGCACGGGTTGCAGCCCGACATGTTCGTGGTCGGCAAATGCATCGCCGGCGGCATCCCCGCCGCGGCCTGGGGGATGACGGCAGAGGTCGCGGGCCGCCTGCACGCCTATCACCAGACCCGCCCCGCGGGCCATTCCGGCATGGGCACCACCCTGTCGGCCAACCCGATGCAATTCGCCGCCCTGCACGCCACCCTGGCCGAGGTGATGACACCCAAGGCCTTTGCCCATATGGAGGAAGGCGCCGCCAGGCTGGAGGCGGGGCTGGCAAAGGCCATCGCCCGCCACGGCGCGCCCTGGCATGTGGTGCGCGTCGGCGCGCGGGTGGAGTTCATCTGCCACCCTACCCCCCTGCGCAACGGCAGCGAGGCGGCCGCCGCCCATCACCCGGCGCTGGAGGCCGCCATCCATGCCGCCCTGCTGAACCGCGGCTGCCTGATCGCGCCGTTCCACAACATGATGCTTGTCAGCCCCGAGACCGGGGCCAAGCAGATCGCCCGGCTGATCGCCGCCTTCGAGGCCGTGCTGGCCGAGCTTTTCGCGTGAAAGACCAATCCATGACCCCCAGCCCATCCGGTTCCACCCTTGCCGAGGCCGAGGCCTTCCTCGCCGCGCACCCCGAAATCGAGGCCTTCGACATCGTGCTGACCGACGCCAATGGCATCGGCCGCGGCAAGATCATCCGCCGGCACGAGCTGCCGGGGCTCTATACCGGCGGGCGGCATCTGCCGATCTCGATCCTCGGCCTCGATATCTGCGGCGAGGATGTGCACGAAACCGGGCTCATCTGGGATAAGGGCGATGGCGACCTGCGCGCCTGGCCGATCCCGGGCACGCTGAAGCCGCTGCACGGCACCAGCCCGGCGCGGGGCGAGGTGCTGATGAGCATGTATCACCTCGACGGCGCGATCATGACCTCGGACCCGCGCCACGCGCTGCAACGGCAGGTGGATGCGATGGCAGCCGAGGGGCTGCACCCGGCAGGGGCGTTCGAGCTGGAGTTCTTCCTGCTGGACCCCAAGCTCGATGAGCACGGCCGCGCGCAGCCTGCCGCGGCGGTGCTGGACGGGCGGCGCAGCCTGAAGACAGAGGTCTATTCGGTGGATCACCTGCACGGGATGGAGCCGCTGTTCTCGGCGATCTACGCCGCGGCGCAGGCGGCGGACATCAAGGCCGAGACGGTGATTTCGGAATACGCCCCGGGGCAGTATGAGCTGACGCTGCATTACCGCACCGACGTGATGCAGGCCGCCGATGACCTGATCCGCCTGAAGCGCATCGTGCGGCTGCAGGCGCGGCGCTTTGGGGTGACCGCCTGTTTCATGGCCAAGCCGATCGAGGATTATGCCGGGTCGGGAATGCACTTCCACGTCTCGATGCTGGATGAGGCGGGCCGCAATGTCTTTGCCGAGGCGCAGGAGGGGGTCTGGACCGACACCATCCTGCACGCGCTTGGCGGCCTCAGGCAGACGATGGGCGAGTCGATGCTGGTCTTTGCGCCCCATGCCAACAGCTGGCGGCGCTTCGCGAACCAGAGCTACGCGCCGGTGTCCCCGTCCTGGGGCGTCAACAACCGATCCGTCGCGCTGCGCATTCCGGCGGGGGACCTGCGCGCGCGGCGGATCGAGCACCGGCCCTCGGGCGTCGATGCCAACCCCTATCTGGTGGCGGCGACGGTGCTGGCCGGCATCCGGCACGGGCTGGCGCAGCGCATCGACCCGGGGCCGGAGACCACCGGCAACGGCTATGCGGGTGAGGATGCGGGAGCACCGGCCATGCCGGGCGACTGGCGCGAGGCGATCCGGGCGGCGCAGGGCTCGGCGTTCCTGAAGGAGGCTCTGGGGCCGGACATGCACCGCACCTTCTGCGCGATCAAGGCCGCGGAACATGCGCGGGTGGCGCGGACCATCGCGGATGTGGATTACGATCTTTACCTGCACACCGTGTGATCGGGGCCGAGGCCGGGGGACTTTGCGTCCCCCGGACCCCCTGCAGGATATTTGGAAAAGGCAAAGGCCGGCGGGGTCACACCCCGGCGCGCAGGGCGGGGCGGGCGCGCCAGACCTCGCGGGTGAGGAAGCCGGCGATGGTGGCCTTGATCAGGTCGCCCGGGATGAAGGGCAGGTTCAGCAGCATCGCCTCGATCGGGCCCTTTTGCAGCACCGCCATCATCCCCAGTGTGCCAAGCGCGTAGAGCACCACTATGCCGCCGAGGATCGCGCCCGAGAGGGCAACCAGCAGCGGGTTGCCGGCCTGCCAGCGCTCGGTCACGAGGCCGGCGACGTAGGCCGCCGGGATCCAGCCCAGCAAGAAGCCCACCGTCGGGCCGGCGAGCACGCCAAGCCCGCCGCGCCCGCCCGCCAGCACCGGCAGGCCAAGCAGCGCGACCAGCACCACCAGCACCGCAGCCGCCGCGCCGCGCTTGGCGCCGAGCACGGTGCCGGCCAGCATCACCCCGAGGCTCTGCGCCGAGATCGGCACCCCCGAGACCAGCGAAAAGCTGGGCATGAAGCCCAGAACCACGATGATCGCCGCGAACAGCGCCACCAGTGTCAGATTGCGTTCCATTTCGTCCCTCCTTCGGGCCGGTCTGTGCCGGCCGCCACTCCGCCGCGCGCCCTCAGCGCCTCGGCCACATGTTCGGCATCGTCAATCGTCCCCAAGACCAGCGGCAACACGATACGCGGCCCCGTCCGCCGGGGAGAGCGGGCGCGCCAGGCCTCGGAGAGCGCCGCGCCCCGGGTCTGCAGGACCGGAACGAAGCGCAGAAACAGCGCGATGGCAAGCGCCGGCGCGCGCGGGTTCAGGCCGAGGTGGCGGAGCGGGCCGAACAGGCGTTCCGCGACGGCGGTGATCTCGGTCAGCGGCGTGGTCAGCGTGACGAGGTTGGCGAGGCCGACCAGCACCAGGATGCGCAGCGAGATGACGGTGCCGAGGCGCGGCTCGCCCACCGCCAGATGATAGAGCAGGATCACGCCGACGAACCACAGCAGCGGCCGCAGCATCCGCCCGCCGGCGGCCAGCGCGCGCGGGCCAAGCGTGGCGTAGAGCAGCGCCACCGCCCCCGCGACGGCGACCAGCGGCAAGGGATGCGCCACCGGCAGCAGCGCCAGCACCACCAGCGCCAGCGCCGCCAGCTTGGCCCCGGCGGGCAGCCGGTGCGCCCAGCTTGTCCCGGGCAGCGCGAGCCCTAGCATCCGGCCTCCCCGGCGAGCCGCTCCATTTCCGCCCGGTAGGCCGCCAGTACCGGCCCCGCCGCGCCGTCCATCGCCACCTGCCCTGCTTCCAGCCAGATCACCCGGTCGAAGCCCGCCAGCGTCTCGGGCTGATGCGTGGCCAGGATCACCTGCTGGTCCAGCGCCGCCAGCCGCCGTTGCAGGCGCAGCGCGGTGGGCAGGTCGAGCCCGGTATAGGGCTCGTCCAGCAGCAACAGACCCGGCTGCATCGCCAGCACTGCCAGCAGGCATAAAAGCTGCCGCTGCCCCTGCGACAGCGACGCTGTGGAGCGGGCCAGCCAGCCGCCCAGCCCCTGCGCCGCCAGCAGTGCCGCCACGGCGGCCCGAGCATCCGCCCGGGGCTGGCCAAGCTGCTCGAGCCCGAAGGCCAGCTCCTCCTCGACCGTGGGAAAGATGATCTGGTGATCGGGGTTCTGGAACAGGATGCCGACGGCGCGGATCGCGGCGCGGCGGTCGCGCGCGACATCAAGGCCGGCCACCCGCAGCGTGCCAGAGTCCGGCGCCTGCAACCCCGCCAGCAGCCGCAACAGCGTCGACTTGCCCGAGCCATTGCGCCCGACCAGCCCGATGCGCCGCTCGTCCAGCCGCAGCGACAGCCCGGCAAAGACCGGCCGCCCCTCGCGCATCAGCGCGACATCGTGCAACTCTGCGGCCATGCCACCCCCGCCCTTCGCTGCGAGCGCTCTTACCCGCCCCGCCGGCAAAGGCCAAGGCCGGGCCTCAGCGCGAAGGCTGCAGCATCCGCCCCAGATCGCGGCCGCCCATGATATGCACATGCAGATGCGGCACTTCCTGCACCCCGTCGATCCCGGCATTCGACACGGCGCGGAAGCCGTTGCCCGCGTCCAGCGCCACGCCGGTCATCTTGCAGACCTCGCCGATGGCGCGGGTGAAATCGACGATCTCGGCCTCGGTGGCCTCGCGCGCGAAATGGTCATAGCTGACATAGGCGCCCTTCGGGATCACCAGCACATGCACCGGGGCCTGCGGCCGGATATCCTCGAAGGCGAGGCTGTGCTCGGTTTCCAGCACGGTCTTGTTCGGGATCTCGCCGCGCAGGATGCGGGCGAAGATGTTGGTGGCGTCATAGGCGTAGCTCATGGCGGTCCTCGGAAGTGTCAGTCGGTGAACAGGTAATGCGTCGCGGCAATCTCGCGCGCGGTCTCGGGCGGCAGCGACAGGAAGCGGGCCAGCGGCGGGGTGTTGTCTTCCACGCTGGCAGACTGGCGCAGCCGCGTCAGGTTGGGGAAATTCGCATCCCGCAGCCGGTCGCTTTCAAAGCGCACGTCATAGCGGATCGTCGGCAAGAGCCGCGCCAGCACCTCGGGCGGCGTCCGCTCCCCGGCCAGGCCGACGCGGCGGGCATGGCCCAGCAGGTAGTCGTCGGTGAACTCGCACTCGATCTCCAGCGTCCGGGTCGTACAGCGGTCTGCGTAGAAATCCTGCAAGAGATCGATGGCCGCAGGGTCAAGGCAGACCAGCAACCGGTCGGAATTGTGATAGTCGAACAGCATCCGCAGCAGCGCCCGCCGGTGCCGCGTGCGCTTTTCCAGCGTGGTCTGGATGCCGCCCAGGTCGGGCAGCGGCGTCGCTTCCTCGTTGAAGATATACTCGATGGCCGGGATGTCGGTCAGCGCGCGCACCCTGTCCACCAGCCGCTTGGCGACATGCCATTTCTTGCACACCACCAGCAGCAATTCCCGCTCGCGCCCGAGACTCGCCTCGGTCTCCCAGAAGCGCGGGGCAAAGCGCCGCCCGATCCGGCCGCGCCCGGTGATGAAGCCATAAAGGCTGCGCCCCTCGTTCGAGATCGGGAACCGCACCGCCTCGCTGGCCCACAGATCGCCAAGCCGCTGCTTCAGCTCTGCCGCATCGACCGAGATCTTGCGCGCGAACAGGTAATCCTGGCTCAGCAGCAGGTCGTAATGGTCATTGTAGAAGGTGACCGGCATCCCGTAGTCGGAAAACATCAGGAAGGTCAGCGTCCGCGTCTCGATCTCGGCATCCGGCACCAGATGGCGCACCAGCGTCTGGAAGAAGGTCTCGTCCGGGATCCAGGTGGTCTTGAAGAACCGCACCACGTCGCGGCGCTTGGCGCAGAACTCCAGCACCATCTCCACCGTGCGCCGGCGCAGGCACCACCACTGGCTGCCGATCATCACCTGGATGTCCTCGGGCACCTGCCGCGTCAGCCCCAGTCGCTTTTGCAACTCATAGGACTGGTAGAACCACCATTTATGCACGCGTTCATTGAAGAAGTGCCGATAGATCAGCCGGTCCTCCTTCATCCCGGTCTTGATCCAGTCCGAGCTGAGGAAGTCGAAGCTCTCGATGAAATCCCGGTCGTTCGCCTCCAGGAACTCATGCGCGAACTCGGCCGACTTGATCGACATGCAATCCCCGGACAGCATGTAGAAATGCGTGGCCCGCGGGAAGGCCGCCACCGCCGCCTCGGTCGCGGCCAGTGTCGCCTCCACCAGGCTCCACTCGCCCCAGCCGCACTTGATCCGACGCTGCGCGAAGGTGACGTTCGGGTTGCCGGCCAGCGCGGTGCGGATCAACTGATAGTCCGCCTTCTTCGCCCGCGCATCGAAATGGATCGCCATGTAATCGCCCGCGGCCGTCAGCCGTTCGGCCTGTTGCACGATGCCCTCGGGGTCTTTATGGCACAGCAGGATAAAGGCAATTCTGGCCATCGAACCGACCCGCTCCCGTGCCGAAGACCGAAGATCGCGGCCGCGGCGTTATCAGACGTTGAATTCACAGAGTTTCTTTGCTTTTTAATGCGCAATTGTTCCGCGGGTGCAAGTGAAAGCGCCCGAGGATGGCCAAGGAAGGGTCTTCATGGGGTTTCCCGGTACCTGGATGACCGAGAGCGAGAGCGTCGTCTATCGCGTCGTCCCGAAATGCGCCTGCTCGACCATCGGGCAGATCATGTTCTACTCCGATCACGGGCGCTTCTTCGACGGGGACATCCATGATGCCACCGCCGGGATGCACAAATGGTCGATGGAGGCGAGCCAGCCGCTGATCGAGAGCAACGTCAAGACCCACAAGTCCTTTGCCTTCACCTGCGTGCGCAACCCCTATGCCCGGATCTTGTCGTCCTTCTTCGACAAGATCGCCGGCATCCAGCGCAACGGCAAACGCTACCGCGGCAACCTCGTGCCGCAGCTGGTGCAGAAATACGGCATCGATGTCGGCAGCCCGGAAAACGGCTTCGAGTTCGACCAGATCGCCAGCTTCCGCCGGTTCCTCTTGTTCGCGCGCGACACCATCCGCTGGCGCCGCCCGATGGAGCCGGACATCCACTGGTCGGCGATGGCCGGCCATGTCTCGACCTTCATCGTCAATGGCGGGCGCTACAACCGCATCTTCTTCACCGAGAAGTTCAACGAAGGCATGCAGCAGGTGCTGGACCAGATCGAGACGCCGGTGAAGGTGGACCTGAAGGCGATCCCGCGCTTCAACGAATCCGAAGGTCACGGCCCCAAGCGCGCCCATGATGTCAGCGCCTATTTTGACGATCTGTCGCGCCACCTTATCTGGGAGATCTACAAGAAGGACTTCCAGCTGTTCAAATATGACTTCGACAACCCCGACAACAAATATGCCATCGCCGAGATCGACCTCGACGAGGTCCATGCCAAGCTGGGTGACTGACCCGGCAACGGCTGCGCCATGACCGGCCCCGCCCTGCCCTCCGGCCGGCGCGCGCGGCTGCGCCAGCACCTGCACGCCCGCGGTCTGGCGCTGCTGGGGGCGCTTTTCGCCGCCATCTGGCTGTTCGTCGAACTCGCCGAGGAAATGCTCGAGGGCGAGACCCAGGACTTCGACCAGGCGGTGCTGCTGGCCTTCCGCAGCCCGCTCGATCCCGCCACCCCTCTGGGGCCTGCATGGCTGGAGACGGTGATGCGCGACATCACTGCGCTTGGCGGGCTGACGGTTCTGGGGTTCGTGACGCTGGCGGTGCTCGGCCTGCTGTGGTTCCAGTCCCGCCGCCGCGCCGCCGGCCTGCTGCTGCTGGCGATCATCGGCGGGCAGGTCTTCTCGACCCTCTCCAAGGCGATCTTCGACCGCCCCCGCCCCGACCTCGTGCCGCATGGCACGCTGGTCACCAGCGCCAGCTTCCCCAGCGGCCATTCGATGATGGCGGCGGTGGTCTGGCTGACGCTTGCGGCGATGGTGACGCGGGTGCAACCGGACCGCGTGCTGCGGCTCTACATCACCGCCCTCGCCATCGCGGTCACGCTGGCGGTGGGGTTCAGCCGCGTCTGGCTCGGCGTCCACTGGCCGACCGATGTGCTGGCCGGCTGGGCCGCCGGCGCCGCCTGGGCCCTGATCTGCCGCGCCCTTGCCGAAGTGCTGGACCCGCTGCCAGACCTGGACGCGAAGGCCTGACCTGCGCCCGCCCCCTCTTCTTTGCGAAAATATCCCGGGGGGAGGCTGCGCAGCAGACGGGGGGCAGCGCCCCCCTCCCGGGCCGGGGCCACGCGCCGCGTCAGACCAGCCCCTGCGCCCGGAACAGCGCCTGAATATCCCCCTCCGGCCGCGCGCCAAAATGCCCGATCACCTCGGCGGCCGCGATACAGCCCATGCGCCCCGCCCGGTAGAGGTCATCGCCGGTCATCATCCCGTACAGGAACCCGGCCGCGAACTGGTCCCCGGCGCCGGTCGCATCGACCGGCACCACGCGCGTCACCGGCGCCTCCACCCGCTCCTCGCCGCGGATCAGCACCACATCGGCCCCCGACCGCGTGCAGACCACCAGCGGGCACTCGGCCCGCGCGCGCGCCAGCGCCGCCTCCAGATCCTCGGTCTGGTAGAGCGAGGTCCATTCATGGGCATTGCCGATGACGTAATCCAGCTCGCCGCGGATCAGGCCCAGAAAGCTCTCCCGGTGCCGGTCCACGCAGAACGGGTCCGACAGCGCGATGCCGGCCTTGCCGCCCCCCGCCCGGGCGGAGCGCGCCGCCTTCAGGAAGGCTTCCTTGCCCTTGTCCTTGTCGAAGAGATAGCCCTCGAGGAACAGCATCTCGGCCGCCCCCGTCACGCCTTCATCGACATCCTCAGGCCCCAGCTCGGCGGAAATGCCAAGGTAGGTGTTCATCGACCGCTCACCATCCTCGGTCACGAAGATCATGCTGCGCGAGGTGGGCAGCTCGCCCCCCGCCACCGGCGGATTGACGAAATCCGTCCCCTCCGTCGCCATCGAGGCCGCGTAGAACCGCCCGAGCGCATCATCGCGCACCCGGCCGATGAAGGCCGTCGTCAGCCCCAGATTCCCCAGCCCCGCCAGCGTGTTGGCGACCGATCCGCCCGGCGCCTCCACCCGCTCGCGCATCGCGGCATAGAGCACCTCGGCGCGCTCGCGCTCGATCAGCTGCATGATGCCCTTCTCGATCCCCATATGGTCGAGGAACCGGTCGTCGGAATGGGACAGGACGTCCACGATGGCGTTGCCGATGCCGACAACCTGATAACGGCTCACAGGGTTTTCTCCTCATACAGACAAAGGTCACGGATCGGGCAGATCCCGCATTTCGGTTTTCGCGCCACGCAGATGTAGCGGCCATGCAGGATCAGCCAGTGATGGGCGTGCTTCTGGAAGGGCGCCGGCACATGGTCCTCGATCGCCCGCTCCACCTGATCGACGTCGCGCCCCGGCGCAATCCCGGTGCGGTTGCAGACACGGAAGACATGGGTATCGACCGCCTGCGCCGGGTGGTGGAACCACATGCTCAGCACCACATTCGCGGTCTTGCGCCCCACGCCCGGCAGCGATTGCAGCGCCGCGCGGCTGGAGGGCACCTCGCCGCCATAGCTGTCGACCAGGATCTGGCTGAGGCGGATCACGTTGCGCGCCTTCTGGCGGTAGAGGCCGATGGTGCGGATATGCTCGGTCAGCCCCTCCTCGCCCAGGGCCAGCATCTTTTCCGGCGTGTCGACTTGCGCGAACAGCGCCCGCGTCGCCTTGTTCACCCCGGCATCGGTCGCCTGAGCCGACAGCGCCACCGCGACCAGCAGGGTAAAGGCGTTGACATGGTCAAGCTCGCCCTTCGGTTCGGGCTCCACCGCCTGAAAGCGGGCAAAGATCTCATGGATCTCATGATATGCAAGCTGCCGGACCATCGCGCGATGGTATGCACTGCAGCGGCGAACCGGGCAAGCGCCGCGCGGGGCACCGGAGGCGGAAATACAGCGGGTTTTCGGCATTCCGGGGCCCAAGCCGCGCCCAAGCCGGGGGGCTTGCCGCCCCCCGGACCCCCCGCGGATATTTGGAAAAGGCAAAGGGGAAGGGACAAGCAAGGCGGATCTGGCCGTGCACAAGCGCAGGTTCCGGGTCGCGCGAGGATGCGGGCGCGCCTAGAGTGGACATCACCCCGCTTCGAGGCGTCCCGATGACCGAGCATTCCTTCGCCCCCGCCCTTGCCGCTGTGCCCCTTGGCGCCGACGCCGAGGACCCGCGCTATCATTACCGTGTCATCGCCCGCGCGCTGCGCTTGATGGAGGCGGAGGGGCCCTCGCTGACGCTCGAGGCGCTGGCGGCGCGGATGGGGATGAGTGCGGCGCATTTCCAGCGGGTATTCTCGGCCTGGGTCGGGGTCTCGCCCAAGCGCTACCAGCAATATCTGGCGCTCGGCCTTGCCCGGCAGCTGCTGGCGGAACGCGAGACGCTGCTGGACACGGCGGCCAGCGCTGGCCTCTCGGGTACCGGGCGGCTGCATGACCTGTTCGTGCGGTGGGAGGCGATGACGCCCGGCGATTTTGCCCGCGGCGGCGAGGGGCTGGAGATCCGCTGGGGCCGGTTCGACAGCCCCTTCGGCGAGGCGCTGGCGATGGGCACGGATCGCGGCCTCTGCGGCCTCGCCTTCACCGAGGACACCGGCTTCGACGCCGCCTTCGCCGATCTCGCCGGGCGCTGGCCCGCGGCGCGCTTCACCGAGGATGCCGCAGCGCTGGAGCCCTGGGTGACGGCGGCCTTCGGCGGCGGCGAGACGCCGCTGCAGGTGATCGGCGCCCCGTTCCAGATCAAGGTCTGGGAGGCGCTGCTGCGCATCCCCTCGGGTCAGGTCACCACCTACTCCGCCATCGCCGCCGCCATCGGCGCGCCCAGGGCCGCCCGCGCCGTCGGCACCGCCATCGGCCGCAACCCGGTCAGCTTCCTGATCCCCTGCCACCGCGCGCTGGCCCGCTCCGGCGCGCTTGGCGGGTATCACTGGGGGCTGCCGGTCAAGCGCGCGATGCTGGCCTGGGAGGCGGCGCGGTGGGAGGCCGGGCCCGCCCCTGGCCACTGAACCTCTCCCGCTTGTGATGGGCGGAAAGCTGCTGGGGCGCGCGGGGGCCTATTCGCGGCACCACAAGCTTTGCTATACAGAGTCCAACGTCCTCTGGACGGATATAACAAACAGGCGGCCCATCATGAACGCGAAGACCCCCTTTCTCCTTGCCATCGCGGCGAGCCTCGGCCTGACGGCCTGCGTGCAATCCGACCCCTATGGCGGCGCGCAGCAGCCCAACAACGCCCGCAACGCGGCCATCGCCGGCGCCGTTGTCGGCGGCGTGCTGGGTGCCACGGCGGATGGTGACGAGCGGCTGACCAAAGCCGCCGCCGGCGCCCTTGCCGGTGCGGCCATCGGCGGCGTTGCCGGCAGCCTGCTGGACCGTCAGGCGCGCGAGCTGCAATCCGAGATCGGCGGCAATGGCACGACCGTGACCAATACCGGCTCGAACCTCGTGGTGAACATGCCGCAGGACGTGCTGTTTGCGACCGACAGCGCGACGGTGTCGAGCGCCGTGACCAATGATCTCTACGCCCTGTCGTCGAGCCTCAACCGCTATCCGAACACCCGTGTCGAGGTGATCGGCCATACCGACAACACCGGCTCGGCCGCCTACAACCAGGACCTGTCGCAGCGCCGGGCTGCCGCGGTGGCGCAGGTGATCCGCAATGGCGGCGTGGCCCCGCAGCGCGTGGTCTATTACGGCCGCGGCTATGACCAGCCGATCGCGTCGAACGCGACCCCGGAAGGCCGCGCCCAGAACCGCCGCGTGCAGATCATCATCACGCCGACGAACTGATCCCGTCGGTCAGACGATCAGGAGGCCGGGCATCGCGCCCGGCCTTTTTCGTTCGGGGCGCGACGTGGAAGCGGGCACCCTCTGTGTCCCTGCCATGGCGAAGGCCATCGCCTTCGCCACACACGGCCATCTCAACTCATCCGGACGGGCCCCCAAAGGGCCCGGCCAGCGCCCGCCCTCCCGGCCCGGCCACGGGCCGGGCGTTCTTCGCGGAAATCTTCCACTGGATGATTTCTGTTCGCTCATCACCCCTCGGCGGGCGCTTCTCGGCCGCCAGGTGAGGCGCTGTCCTCACACGGTCTCATGCTGCCATCGGCTCTGGATGAACGGCTCCGCACGGGCGGGGCGAGGCAGTGCCTCGCCTCTTTCCGCCCGACTTCGCGACGCCATGACCGCCCGGGCCGGCCTTTTTCGTTGCTGCTCCCCCCGCCCGCGCCTAGAAGTGGTCATGCAACCTGACCAATTCCGCCGAGCGGTCCTGCCCATGCCCTTCCAGAAGGTCGAGCCCGAAAAGCTCTCGCACAGCGTTGTCCGCCAGATCGAACGGCTGATCCTGCAGGGCATCCTGCGCCCCGGCGAGCGGCTGCCGGCCGAACGCGACCTTGCCGACAAGCTCGGCGTCTCGCGCCCCTCGTTGCGCGAGGCGCTGGCGGACCTGCAAGGCGCGGGCCTGCTGGTCGCCCGCCCCGGCGCTGGGGTGTTCGTAGCGGATGTGCTCGGCTCCGCCTTCTCCCCGGCGCTGACGCGGCTCTTTGCCAGCCATGACGATGCGGTGTTCGACTATCTCGATTTCCGCCGCGATCTGGAGGGGCTGGCCGCCGAACGCGCCGCGCGGCTCGGCTCCGACACCGACCTGAAGGTGATCGACGCCCTCTTCCACCGCATGGAAGCCGCCCACGGCAAGCGCAACCCGGCGGACGAGGCGGCGCTGGATGCCGAGTTCCACATGGCGATCATCGAGGCGAGCCATAACGTGGTGATGCTGCACATGATGCGCTCGATGTTCGAGCTGCTGCGCGAGGGGGTGTTCTACAACCGGCAGGTGATGTTCCGCCAGCGCACCACGCGGGAATCGCTGCTGGACCAGCACCGCGCCATCCACGCCGCCCTTCTGGCCCGCGATCCGGCGGGCGCGCGGGCGGCAGTGGAGGCGCATATGGACTTCGTCCGCGCTGCGCTGGCTGACCAGATCAAGGCCGACCGGAATGAGGCCGTCGCCCGCCTGCGCTTCGATCATGAGCGGGAGCGGGGCTGAACCCAACACAGGGCAGCGCCCGTCCGCCGGGTGGGCGAGCAACAGAATTTCCAGGCACTTTATGGTGCGGCCTACGTCCGCCGAAGTTCTAGGCGGAACGGTGGGGAGCGCCCGCCCGGGGGGCGGTGATGAGCGACAAGAAATCCTCCGGTGGAGGATTTCCGCGAAGAATGCCCGGCCCGTGGCCGGGCCGGGAGGCGGGCGCTGCCCGGCGGCGCTGAAGCGCCTTGTTCCGGGCAAAAGACGTTTCCACAACCGGAAGCCTCACAAAACGAAAAGCCCGGCCAATGGCCGGGCTTTCCAAACTCTCATGCGCAGCGCAGATCAGTGCAGCCTGGTTTCCACCTCGCCAATCGCCGCGTCGATCAGCGCGGCCTGTTCGGCCTCCTGCATCGACTTGGCGATCACCTCGCCGGCCGCGGCAACCGCCACCATCACCGCGCGGTCGCGCACCTCTTTCACCGCCGACTTTTCAGCCGAGGCGATCTGCTCTTCCGCCGCCTTCAGCCGGCGCTGGATCGAGACCTTCAGATCGTCCTTGGCCTTCTCGGCCGCCGCCATCGCTTCCTTGCGGGCAGAGGCGACGATCATCTCGGATTGCTCGATCATCTCCTTCTGCTTGCGCTCATAGGAGGCAAGGATGGTCTGCGCTTCTTCGCGCAGCGCCCGGGCTTCCTCCAGCTCGGCCTTGATGGTCGCGGCGCGCTTGTCCAGCAGGCCGGCAATCGCCGAGGGGACCTTGAAGTAGAGCAGGATCCCGATGAACACCAGGAAGGCCAGCAGCACGATGAAGTCGGTGTTGCGCAGCGAGACGAACGGGCCGGTGGCCGCAGCGGCCGGAGTGGCCGCCAGCGCCAGAAGCAGGGAAAGTTTCCGCATCATGCTCACCCCTTGATCCGCTCTGCCACGGCCGCGTCGATCGCGCCCGCATCCGCCCGGCCGCCAAAGGCCGCCACGATTTCCGCCGCCGTGTCGCGGGCCACGGTGTTCACCGCCTCCAGCGCGCCGGCACGGATCTCGCCGATGCGGCCTTCCGACTCGGCGGTCTTCGCCGCGATCTCGGCATCGGCATGTGCCGTCGCCACGTCCAGATCCGCCTGGATCTCGGCCTTGGCGGCGGCAACGATCTTGCCGGCCTCGGTCTTGGCATCGGCCAGGGCGCGCGTATAGGTCGCCTCGGCCTCTTTCGCCTTCAGCTTCAGCTCTTCGGCAGTGGCAAGGTCATTGCTGATCGTGCCCGCCCGTTCCGCCAGCACGCCGCCGATCCGCGGCAGCGCGATGCGCGACAGGACGAGGTAGATCACGACCAGCGTCACCAGCAGCCAGAAGATCTGGTTCGGGAAAGTCTCGAACACCAGCTGCGGCATGCCGACCGCGCTGCCATGCGCGTCGGTTCCCGGCAGCATCGGGTGGACAGCGTCCGCCGCGTGACCTGCCGCTTCTTCCGTTGTTGTTGCCATGTCGTTCCCCCGGCCCTTCAGGACCCGTCAAACCGGCGGGCAGGCCCCCTGAAGGACCCGCCCGGCTCTCAGATCTTTGGAAGGGATCAGACTGCGAACAGCAGCAGCAGAGCGACCAGGAACGAGAAGATGCCCAGGGCTTCGGCAAAGGCCATGCCGATGAACAGCGTGGCGGTCTGCGACGCGGCAGCCGAGGGGTTGCGCAGCGCGCCGGCCAGGTAGTTGCCAGCGACGTTGCCCACACCCATTGCAGCCCCGGCCATGCCGATGCAGGCGAGACCAGCGCCGAGGTATTGGCCGAGTTGTGCGATGCCTTCCATAGAGGTGCTCCTTCAGGATTGGAAAGGTTGTAATTGGGTAACTGCGGTCCGCGCCTTAGTGGCCCGGATGCAGCGCGTCCTTGAGATAGACGCAGGTGAGGATGGTGAACACATAGGCCTGGATCAGCGCGACGAGCACTTCGAGCCCATACATCGCAGTGATCGCCAGGATCGAAACCGGGGCGATGGCCGCGATGGCCGCGAAACCCGCGAACACCTTGATCACCGCGTGCCCTGCCATGACGTTGCCGGCAAGACGAATGGAGTGGCTGACCGGGCGCACGAAGTAGGAAATCACTTCGATCACCGCCAGCACCGGGCGCAGCGGCAGCGGCGCCGACGACACCCAGAACAGGCCCAGGAAATGCGCGCCGTTCTTCACGAAGCCGAGGATCGTGACCCCCAGGAACACCAGCATCGCCAGAACCGCCGTCACCGCAATGTGGGAGGTGGTCGAGAACGAAGTCGGGATCAGGCCGATGAAGTTGGCAAACACGATGAAGCAGAACAGGGTCATCACATAGGGGAAGTACTTCAGGCCTTCCTTGCCGGTGATGTCTTCCAGCATCTTGTGGACCATGCCGAAGGTCAGTTCCGCGATGGACTGCATCCGGCTGGGAACGATGGCCCGGCCGCGCGAGCCGACGACCAGCACCAGCACGATGGCCAGAACCGTCAGGCCCATCCACAGCGTCACGTTGGTCGGCGTGTACCAGTTGATCTCGGTGCCGCCAAACAGCGGGCGCACCAGAAACTGGTCCATCGGGTGGAATGCAAGACCGCCTGCTGCTTCTTCCGTCGCCACGTCTACTTCCCCTCATCCCGGGCGGAGTCTTCCGCCTGTCGTTTCGTCTGCATCTCGGTCGCGGTGCGAAGCATAGTCTTCACTCCGGCCGCGAAGCCCAGGAATATGAACAGCACCAGCATGAAAGGCATGGTCCCGAACAGGGTATCCAGCCCGTAGCCGATGGCAAAACCGATCCCCAACCCGGAGACCAGCTCGATCACCATGCGCCAGGCCTGATTGGCCTGGCTGAAATGCTCGTCCGCGCGGGGCTTGGGCGCGTGGGCCGCCTTGACCTTCTCGATCCGCTTTTCCAGCTCGGAAAGCCGGGTCTGATCGGGTTCGTCGGCCACGTTGCGCCCCCTTGGAGCCCCCCTTGGACTGTTGCCGCCTTCCTAGGGGGCGGGGGCACGTGAGTCAAGCGCGTTGCGAGGTTGGCAACCGCCCGCCAACGCCTTGAAATTGCGATTCATTTCGAAACGTGGCCTGGCTTTGAGCAGCCCCGGGCCCTCCCCGTCGCCGCTTTGCGGCAAAAACCGATATTCAACCGTCCGGTTGACCGTTTGCCGGCAGGGGCGCTAGGAATGCCCATGCACGCCCCGCCCAGCCCCGCCCTCTCCCCTGCCCTCGACGCCGTGTTCTCGGCCCTCGCCGATCCGACGCGGCGCGCGATCCTGTCGATGCTGCTGGAAGACGACATGGCGGTGACCGATGTGGCCGAACCGTTCCAGATGTCGCTGGCCGCCATCTCGAAGCATCTGCAGATCCTCGCCGATGCCGGGCTCATCAGCCAGGAAAAGCGCGGCCGCGTGAAATGGTGCAAGCTGGAGCCCGATGCGATGCGCGAGGCCAGCATCTGGATGCAGGGCTTCGGCCAGTTCGAACGGCTGGACCTCGACGCTTTCGAGCGGTTCCTGGAGGCAGAGCTTCAGGCCTTCGATGACAGCGATGCCCCCCTTAGCGATGACCCGAACACATCGCCGGCCAGTCCTTCGACGCCGCCTTGATCGCGGTCAGGAAGGCCTGCACCTTGGTCGTGCGGTGCAGGTCCACATGGGTGACCAGCCACAGCGGCGAGGCCCAGGCCTCGCGCGGGGGCATCACCTCGACGAAACCGGCATCGCCCCGTGCCGTCGCCACCGGCAGGAAGCCGATCCCCAGCCCGGCGCGCACCGCATCCTCGGCCGCCTCGCCATCGTTGCAGCGATAGACCATCTGGCTGCGCGGCACGATCCCGGCCAGCCATTGGTGGAAGGGCGCGCGCGAGGCGGGGTTCTCCGGCCCCACGAAGCGATGTGCGATCAGGTCGGCATCCTTGGCCGGCCTGCCATGCGCGGCAAGGTAGGCCGGCGCGGCGAACAGCGCCACCTGATGCTCGTGCAGCCGCTGCACCACGTTGTCGGGCTCGGTCGGCGCCGACCCCGCGCGGATCGCCACATGCGCCTCGCCATACTCCAGCCGGAAGATCCGCAGGTCGGTGACATAGCGCACGATCAGCTCGGGATGCTCTGACATCAACCCCGCCACCACCGGCGTCACCAGCCCCGACAGGCCCGGCACCGATGTCACCACCAGCTCGCCCCCCATCTCGGACCCAGCGCCGTTGATCCGCGCCGCCAGCTGGCCGAACTGGTCCTCGGTCGCCTGCGCCACTTTCAGCAGCTCCTGCCCCGCCTCGGTCGGGGTATAGCCGCGGGCATGGCGCTGGAACAGCTTGGCCCCCAGCCGCCCCTCCAGCGCGTCGATATGCCGGATCACCGTGGCGTGGTGCACCCCGAGCACATCCGCCGCGCCGCTGACCGTGCCGATCCGCGCCACCTGATAGGCGGTGCGGATCTCGTCCCAGTTCTGAAAAGACATGTTCTGTGCGTCCATCAACATATCCGGTGCGAGTATCGGCGTTGCGTTCAAAATTGCAACGGTCATCTTAGGGACATGCCCGGCCTCCCCGCCGCTTTGCAATTCAAGGACCGCTCCAATGACCAACATCCTCCGCCTCGACGCCTCGATCAAACCTGCCGGCTCCATCTCGCGCCGCCTGACCGACCGTGTCCTCGCCCGCCTGACCGAGGCGCAGCCCGATGCGACCGTCACCAGCCGTGACCTCGCCTCCGGCCTGCCGGCCATCGACGCCGCCTGGATCGGCGCCATCTTCACCCCCGCCGAAGCGCGCACGACCGAGCAAGCCGCCATCGCCGCCGTCTCCGACACGCTGATCGCCGAGGTGAAGGCCGCCGACGTGGTGGTGATCGGCCTGCCGATCTACAACTTCGGCACCCCCGCCTCGCTGAAGACCTGGTTCGACCACATCGCCCGCAAGGGTGAAACCTTCACCTATACCGAAGCCGGCCCCCAGGGCCTGCTGACCGGCAAGCGCGCGATCATCGCCCTGTCCTCGGACGGCACCCGCTTTGGCTCGGAAATCGACTTCGCCTCGGGCTATGTGCGCCACATGCTGGGCTTCCTCGGCATCACCGATGTCGATTTCGTCGCCGCCGACGCGATGGTCTTCGGCCCCGAAGAGGCGCTGGCCAAGGCCGAGGGCCAGGTAGACGCGCTGGCCGCGTAACCCCTTCGCCCGGAACTAGGCGCCTTGGCGCCGCCGGGCAGCGCCCGTCCGCCCCCTCGGGCGGGCGCTCCCACCCGATCCGCCCAGAACGCCGGTGGAGGTAGGGCGCACCATAAAGCGCCTAGAAATTCGGTTGCTCGCCCACCCGGCGGACGGGCACCGCCCTCTGACAGTGCCAGCGGGCCACGGCTCAATACCCGCCCCCCGCTTGACTCCCCCCCTCATTTCTTCTACGGCCTGCCCCAATTCCCCGGAAGTGGCTTGCTTCCGGTCCCAACCCGTCATGGGGGGATCGCCATCCGTCAGCGCGTTGCGCCCACGGGTGCCATTCCGCATTGACCCGTTCGGACCACTGCCACCCTTGGGGATCGGAGCGCCGGGCCTTACATGGTCCCGGCAAGGTGCAATAGGGCCATGGAGGGCCAGACGCGATGTTCGAGACTCTATCCGAACGGCTCTCCGGGGTCTTCGACAAGCTCACCCGCCAGGGCGCGCTCACCGCCGAAGACGTCGAAACCGCCCTGCGCGAGGTGCGCGTCGCCCTGCTCGAGGCCGACGTTTCGCTCCCCGTCGCGCGCGCCTTTGTGAAATCGGTCAGCGCCAAGGCCACCGGCTCTGCCGTCACCAAGTCGGTCACCCCCGGCCAGCAGGTCGTGAAGATCGTCCATGACGAGCTGATCCGCACCCTGCGCGGCGAGGGCGATCCCGGTGCGCTGAAGATCGACAACCCGCCGGCGGCGATGCTGATGGTCGGCCTGCAAGGCTCGGGCAAGACCACCACCACTGCCAAGCTCGCCAAGCGCCTGACCGAGCGTCAGGGCAAGCGCGTGCTGATGGCCTCGCTCGACACCAACCGCCCCGCGGCGATGGAACAGCTGGCGATCCTCGGCACCCAGATCGGCGTCGATACCCTGCCGATCATCAAGGGCGAGAATGCCGTCCAGATCGCCAAGCGCGCCAAACAGCAGGCGACGCTTGGCGGCTACGATGTCTACATGCTCGACACCGCCGGCCGGCTGCATATCGACGAAGCCCTGATGGCCGAGGTGCAGGCGGTCCGCGACGTGGCGCAGCCGCGTGAAACCCTGCTGGTCGTCGATGGCCTGACGGGCCAAGACGCGGTCAACGTCGCCACCGAATTCGACGGCAAGGTCGGCATCACCGGCGTCGTGCTGACGCGGATGGACGGCGACGGCCGCGGCGGCGCCGCGCTGTCGATGCGTGCGATCACCGGCAAGCCGATCCGCTTCGTCGGCCTCGGCGAGAAGATGGACGCGCTCGAGACGTTCGAGGCCGAACGCGTCGCCGGCCGCATCCTTGGCATGGGCGACATCGTTGCCCTCGTGGAAAAGGCGCAGGAAACCTTCGAGGCCGAACAGGCCGAGCGGATGATGAAGCGCTTCCAGAAGGGTCTGTTCAACATGAACGACCTGAAGGGCCAGCTTGACCAGATGCTGAAGATGGGCGGGATGCAGGGCGTGATGGGCATGATGCCCGGCATGGGCAAGATGGCCAAACAGGCCGAGGCCGCGGGCTTTGACGACAAGGCCCTGCGCCGCCAGATCGCCCTGATCAACTCGATGACCAAGAAGGAACGGGCCAACCCCGACCTGCTGCAGGCCAGCCGCAAGAAGCGCATCGCCGCCGGTGCGGGGCTTGAGGTTGCCGAGGTGAACCGGCTTCTGAAGATGCACCGCCAGATGGCCGACACGATGAAGAAGATCGGCAAGATGGGCAAAGGCGGCATGCTCAAGCAGGCCATGCAGATGTTCGGCGGCAAGATGCCGGGCGGCATGGGCGGCATGGACCCGTCGAAGATGGACCCGGCCCAGATGGAAGAGGCGGCCAAGGCCCTGCAAGGCCAGATCGGCAACAAGATGCCCGGCGGCCTGCCTGGCCTCGGCGGCCTGAACCTGCCCGGCGGGCTGTCGGGGCTTGGCAAGAAGAAATGACCGTCGCGCTGTCCCCCACCCCGGTGATCGAGACCGAACGCCTGATCCTGCGTGCCCCGCAGGCGGGCGACTGGGAGGCATGGGCCGCGTTCGCGGGTGACGAGCGCTCGCGCTTCGTCGGCGGCCCGCTGGACCGCGAAAAGGCCTGGCGCGCCTTTGGTCATGTCATCGGCATGTGGGTTCTGCGCGGCTTCGGCACCTTCGTCTTCGCGCCCAAGGACGGCGGAAGCGCGCTTGGCATGTGCGGCCCCTGGTATCCCGAGGGCTGGCCCGAGCGCGAGATCGGCTGGACGCTGTGGTCGCCCGAGGCCGAGGGCAAGGGCTATGCTTTCGAGGCCGCCCGCACCAGCATCGACCACGCCTTCGGCGCGCTCGGCTGGGACACCGCCGTCAGCTATATCGACCCGGCCAATGCCCGCTCCATCGCGCTGGCCGAGCGGCTGGGGGCGCGGCGTGATGACAAGGCCGCCCATCCGGGGATCGAGCCCTGCCTGGTGTTCCGCCACCCTGCCCCAGCCGCGGAGCATATCCTGTGACATACATACGAAAACCATACGGGTTCCATATGCTTTCCAGATGCCGGAGGAGCGCATGACCGACGCCGCCACCCGCGCCGCAGCCCTGCTGCATGACCATCGCCAATCCATCGACCGGCTCGACGCGATCCTGCTCTACACGCTGGCCGAACGCTTCAAGCATACCCAGTCCGTCGGCCGCCTGAAGGCCGAACACAACCTGCCGCCCTCGGACCCGACCCGGGAAGCGGCCCAGATCGCCCGTCTGGAACGGCTTTCGCAAGAGGCCGATCTCGACCCCGAATTCGCCCGCAAATTCCTGACCTTCATCATTTCCGAAGTCATCAGGCATCACGAGAAACTGCAGAAATAACGGGCACTTGCCCGCATAACGACGACCATAGGAGAAACTGACATGTCCATGAAAATCCGCCTCGCCCGTGGTGGCTCCAACAAGCGCCCGCACTACTCCATCGTCGCCTCCGACAGCCGGATGCCGCGCGACGGCCGCTTCCTCGAAAAGCTGGGGACCTACAACCCGCTGCTCGCCAAGGACAGCGAAGAGCGCGTGAAGATGGATCTCGACCGGGTGAAATACTGGCTCTCGCACGGCGCCCAGCCGACCGATCGGGTTGCCCGGATGCTGGAAACCGCTGGCGTGCTGGAAAAGGCCGTCCGCAACAACCCCAAGCAAGCCGAACCCGGCGCCAAGGCCAAGAAGCGCGCCGAAGAGCGGGCGAAGAAGGCTGCCGTGGCCGCCGAAGCCACCGAGTAAGCCTTTGGGCTGCCACGGTAATTCCGGCGCTTGCAACGGCGCCGGATTGCCGCAGAATATGCGGCGGGTGGCGTGAGGCCGCCCGCCTTTTTTGCCTTGGGTCCGGGGGGGAAGCGATCATGGCCGCAAGCGACAAGGTCTGCGTGGGCGCCATCGCCGGCGCCTTTGGTGTGCAGGGCGAGGTGCGGCTGAAAAGCTTCTGCGCCGACCCCGCCGCGATTGCCGATTACGCGCCGCTGACCTCGGAAGACGGCAAGCGCAGCTTCACGGTCAAGATCACCCGCGCCGTTGCGGGCGGTCTTGCCGCGCGAATGACCGGCATCACCACCAAGGAACAGGCGGATGAGCTTAAGGGCGCAACCCTTTGGGCCGAAAGGACAAAGCTCCCGTCCCTGCCGGATGACGAGTTCTACCATGCCGACCTGATCGGCCTGACGGTGCTCGACACCGGCGGCGCGCCCGTCGGCACGGTCCACGCCGTTCACAACCACGGCGCGGGGGATATCCTGGAAATCCTCGCCCCCGGCCAGCGCAATGCGCTGCTACTGCCCTTCACCCTTGCCGCCGTGCCGACCGTGGACCTGACCGCCGGCCGGATCATCGTCGACCTGCCGGAAGAGGCCTGAGATGGCGGATGCCCCCGCGAAGTCGCATGGCCGCCTCGCCATCTCGGCCTCGGTCAAGCCCCGCGAGCTGATGGACCATAACCCCCGCCTGAAGGGGGCCTGGGCCGCGAAGATCGTGACGCTGTTCCCCGATGCCTTCCCCGGCACCCTCGGCCTCAGCCTGACCGGCAAGGCGCTGGACATGGGCCTCTGGGCGCTGGAGACCATCGACCTGCGCCCCTTTGGCGAGGGCAGGCACCGCAATGTCGATGACAACCCTGCCGGGGGTGGCGCCGGCATGGTGCTGCGCGCCGATGTGGTCGCCAAGGCGCTGGATCAGGCCGCCATCGGCACCCCGCCCGACCGTGCCCGCTGGCCGGTGATCTACCTCTCGCCCCGCGGGAAACCCTTCGATCAGGCGACCGCGCGGCGGCTCAGCGAGTCGGACGGGATCACCCTGCTCTGTGGCCGCTTCGAGGGGGTGGACGAGCGCGTGCTGGAGGCTTATGGCGTTGAGGAGATCAGCCTTGGCGATTTCGTCCTTACGGGCGGCGAGATTGCAGCACAGGCCTTGATCGACGCGACAGTTCGACTTATACCCCGCGTGCTTGGGAATCAGGCGTCCACCGAGGAGGAGTCCTTCTCGGACGGGCTTCTGGAACATCCCCAGTATACAAGACCCACCGTCTGGGAAGGCCGCGCGATACCGGAAATTCTTCAATCCGGGCATCACGCAAGAATTGCCGACTGGCGACGGGCCGAGGCCGCAAGGCTGACAAAAGAACGCCGTCCTGATCTCTGGCGGGCGTGGTGTGCACAGCACAGCGCGGACCCGGATGAAGACCGAGAGCTCTGAGGGCGCATCACCTTCGCGGGAAACACCGCGAGCAGAGCAAAGGACTTGCGATGAACCTTATCGCGCAAATCGAAGCCGAGCAGATCGCTGCGCTTGGCAAGACAATCCCGGACTTCAAGGCCGGCGACACCGTTCGCGTCGGCTACAAGGTGACCGAGGGCACCCGCTCGCGCGTGCAGAACTATGAAGGCGTCGTGATCGCCCGCAAGGGCGGCAGCACCATCGCCGCGTCGTTCACCGTGCGGAAGATCTCGTTCGGCGAAGGCGTGGAACGGGTGTTCCCGCTCTACTCGACCAACATCGACTCGATCGAGGTCGTGCGCCGTGGCCGTGTCCGCCGCGCCAAGCTGTACTACCTGCGCGAGCGTCGCGGCAAAAAGGCCCGGATCGCGGAAGTCACCAACTACAAAGCCAAAGACGGCGCAGGCGCGTAAGGAGCGGGACCATGAGAGACGGAATTCACCCCGACTACCACATCATCAACGTGAAGATGACCGATGGCAGCGTGTATCAGGTCCGTTCGACCTGGGGCAAAGAAGGCGACCAGATGGCGCTGGACATCGACCCGCTGGCCCACCCGGCCTGGACGGGCGGCAACACCAAGCTGATGGACACCGGCGGCCGCGTCACGAAGTTCAAGAACAAGTACGCCGGCCTCACTCTCTGAGACCTGGCGACGGACGAGACGAAGGGGCGCGCCGCAGGGCTGCGCCCCTTTTGCATTCACCCCCTAACACGTGGGCAACAGCCTCCGGAAAATCGCGCCACAGCCGGTGCTCGCGCTTCACTTGGCGCGGACCGCAACATATAGGTTCTTGCGCCCGGGAACCCGGGCTGGGACTGCGGGCGGGGAAGCGACTTGGCACATATCATCGTCACCGGAAACGAGAAGGGCGGGTCGGGGAAATCCACGACCTGCATGCATGTGGCGACCGCGCTGTGCCGCATGGGCTGGCGCGTCGGTGCGCTCGACCTCGATGTCCGGCAGAAGAGCTTCGGGCGCTATCTGGAGAACCGCCGCGCCTTTGCCGCGCGGCAAGGCATCACCCTGCCGATGCCGGACTACCGCGACCTGCCCGAGATTGACGCCGCCTCGCTCGGCCCCAACGAGAATGTCTTCGACCATCGCCTGTCGGCCGCCGTGGCCGCGCTGGACGCCGATTGCGACTTCATCCTGATCGACTGCCCCGGCTCGCATACCCGCCTCAGTCAGGTCGCGCATTCGCTGGCCGACACGCTGATCACCCCGCTGAATGACAGCTTCATCGACTTCGACCTGCTGGCCCGCACCGACCCCGAGACGGGCAAGGTGCTTGGCCCCTCGATCTATGCCGAGATGGTGTGGAACGCCCGCCAGCTGCGCGCCAGGGCCGGGCTGAAGCCCATCGACTGGATCGTGCTGCGCAACCGCCTCGGCGCGCAGCACATGCACAACAAGAAGAAGGTCGGCGAGGCGCTGGCCAGCCTGTCGCGCCGCATCGGCTTTCGCGTGGCGCCCGGGTTTGCGGAACGGGTGATCTTCCGCGAGCTGTTCCCGCGCGGGCTGACGCTGCTGGACCTGAAGGATGTCGGCGTCGAGAGCCTGAACCTGTCGAACGTCGCCGCCCGGCAGGAACTGCGCGACCTGATCAAGGAGCTCAAGCTGCCAGGCGTCTCGCCCGACTTCTGAAGAGGCGCGGCCGCGGCCCGTGGCGCAGCCGCAGGCGAGGACGCTCATGCGCCACCATCTGCGCAAGGCGCGTCTCGAACACGTCCTCGGTCGCCCCTGCGGGTCCAAGGCCGATGCGGGTCAGAAGGGCCACGGCGTACCTCATGGGCTACCTCGAGCTTGTGTTTTCCTGCTTGCAAACTTGCCAGCAAGCGCGGCACGAATATGGCGCGGTGCAGGCGATTTTCGCGCCATCCCTTCAAATGTCATCGAAGGCACGCGCCCTGCCAACCGACACTTGGGTATTCAGGCAAGGAGATTTCAGCATGATCAGCAGACGAGACGTTCTGGCGGGCGCCGCAGCCCTCGGGCTTGCCGCGCTGGTGCCGCAGCAGGCACTGGCCGAGCAGGCGGTGGTTCTGGGCGAGAAGACCGTCGACTTCAACGAGAGCCGCGACGTGATCCAGGTCGGCCGCAGCGAGGGCCGGTTCACCCATCTGAAGCTGGCGGTGCAAGAGAGCCCGGTGTTTCTGGAACGGGTGCTGGTGCATTACGGCAATGGCGACGTGGTAGAGTTGCCCGTGCGCGAGCGTATCCGGCGCAATGGCGAGACGCGGTTCATCGAACTTCCCGGCGACCGGGCCCGCATCATCCGCCGGATCGAGATCCACTATGCCCGCGCCGCCGAGGGTGACCGCGCCCGCATCACCGCCATCGGCCGCACCGACTGATCCCCGGCCCCCACCGCTTCAGCGCATCGCGATGGCCTTCTGCAGGTCGTTGCCCGCATGCGGCAGCCCGATGGCGCCCTGCACGATCCGCGCGGCCGCGGCCTTGACCGTCAGGCACTTGGCCGGAGAGGCGAGGCTATCCAGCGTGGCAAAGCGCAGCGTGCCGATCTTCAGGTCCGGCCCGACCCAACTGCCGATCACCGGCGTCAGGATCTGACGGTGCCGCCGGTCACAGCGTCAAATTTACATGTCCGCAAACATCCGCCCAACCGTCCGGAAGCCGCCGCCGCGCCACAGGACTTGCCACAGTCTCTCTGCGGCTTTGAACGGGCCGACAGTCCGTTCAGGACAGTTCTGGTTGAAATGGTGCACCCGGAGCGATTCGAACGCCCGACCCTCAGATTCGTAGTCTGATGCTCTATCCAGCTGAGCTACGGGTGCACTGTGGATGTGGCATTTAGCGAGGGCGACGCGGACATGCAAGGGCGAAAACGGCACTATCTTGCCTGATGTGAGAAAACCCGGCTCAGGCGGCCACCTCGGCAAGGGTCACGGTCTTGGGCAGGCGGATCATGAACTCGGTGCCGTCCTCGTCGGACCGCACCAGCTCCAGCCGGCCACCATGGCCGCGCACCAGCTCGGCCGAGATCGCTAGGCCAAGGCCGGTGCCGCCCTTGCGGGTGCCGCCCTGGAAGGGCTGGAACAGGTGCGCCTTGGCCCGGTCGGGCAGGCCGGGGCCGGTATCGCCGACGCGGATCCACCAGTAACCGTCATCCTCGCCCGCGCCGACCTCGACCGTGCCGGCCTTCTTGGTCGCCTCGATCGCCTGCCTTGCGTTGCGCACCAGGTTCAGCAGCACCCGGTGCAGCTGTTCGGAATCGGCGCGGATGGTCAGGTTCGGGGCGACGTCGATCACGAACTCGATCTCGCCCGCCTCGGCCGCCGGGCGCTCGCCCTCCAGCACCTCGGTCACGAGGCCCGCCAGCATGAACCGCGCCAGCCTCGGCGGCGGCTCCTCGGCGCGGCCAAAGGTCAGCGTGCTCTCGCACAGGTTTATCGCGCGGGCGATGGAGTTCACCAGCTTGGGCGCGGCCCGCTTCACCGCCGGATCCTCGGACGCCTCCATCCGGTCGGCGAACAGCTGCGCCGTCGTCAGGATGTTGCGCAGGTCGTGGCTGATCTTGGCGACGGCGCTGCCAAGCTGCGCCAGCCGGTCCTTCTGCCGCAGCGCGCCGGTCAGCTGGGTCTGCAGGCTTTGCAGCGCATCCTCGGCCTCGCGCAGCTCCACCACCCGCGCGGTGGGCTCGATGAAGCGGCGCGCATCCTCGGGCGCCTCGGCATAGGAGGACATGTGGGCCACCACCCGGCGGATCGGCGCGACCAGCAGCCGCTGCACCGCGAGGAACAGCAAGAGCGCCGTCAGCACTGAGATCACCGCCGACAGGCCAAGGATGCGCAGGCCGTATTCGATCATCTCGCGCCGCATCGGGCCGCTTTCGATGGTGACCTCGATCAGCAGCCCCGCCTGCCGCACCGGCTCGCCAATGACCCGGATCACCCGGTTGCGGCTGTCTGTCAGGTCGGTGAAGGCATCGCGCACCAAGCTGAAGGCGGTGGGCTCGCGCAGGTCATAGCTGGCATCGACCGCGCTCGGGATCGGCGAGGACAGCACCAGCTGGCGCATCTCGTCGCGGCGCAGGACGACGTTGAAGACGCCGGCATTGGCCAGCAGCTCACGCTCCAGATCCTCCGAGATCATGTCATCCGAGGCGAGGAGGGCCAGCGAGGCGATCTGCGCCCGTTCCAGCCGCAGCCGCAGGTAATCCTCGCGGAAGCGCGACACGGACGGAACGAAGATCAGCACTTCGGCCAGCATGACGAACACTGTCGTCAGCATCAGGAACCGGCCCGAAAGTGTGTTCAGGAAATGCGCGCGCGCCATTCCTCGCCCTGTGGCCTCACCTCTTGGCGGGGTCGTCAGGGCAGCAGCCGCTGGATCAGCCGCACCCCCCGCTTCACCCAAGGGTTTTCGAAAAGCTTCGGTGAGAAATAGGCGCTCGCCGCCCGCTTTGAAAGCTCGGAAAGGGTCGGATAGGGATAAACCGCCGATGTATAGGCAGAAAGTTTGAGTCTGGCCGCGAGCCCGAGCGCGAAAGGGGCGATGATCTCGCCGGCGTCGGGGGCTGCGATGGTCACGCCGACGGGGCGGCCGCGATGCACGATCAGCTTGAGGAAGCCATCCTTGTGCCCCTGCGCCAGCGCGCGGTCGTTGCCCGAGACCGGCACTTTCACCACGGTGATCCTGCTGCCGTGCTTCTCGCGCGCCTCCGCCTCTGTCAGGCCGATCTGCGCGAGGCCAGGGTCGGTATAGGTGGCGCGGGGGATGTGATCGTCGCGCAGCCGCGCGGGCAGCCCGAACAGCGCCTGCCGCACCACGAGGCCGGCGTGATAACCCGCGAGGTGGGTGAACTGCCCGCGCCCGGCGATGTCGCCGATGGCGAAGATGCGGCGGTTGCTGCTGCGCAGGCGGTTGTCGGTGACGATGCCGCGCGCATCGGTCTTCACCCCCGCCGCGGGCAGGTTCAGCCGCTCGACATTCGGCGCGCGGCCCACGGCGACCAGCAGGTGCGAGCCCTCGAAGCTGCGCCCGTCCGCCGTCTGCAAGGTGATCGCCCCGGCGCGGCCCGAGGCGCGGGTGATCTCGGCGCCCTCGACGATCTCCACCCCCTCGGCGCGCAGCGCGGCCAAAACCACCGCCGCCGCCTCGGGGTCATCCCGGCCAAGCGCACTGCCGCCGTCCAGCACCGTCACCCGAGATCCAAGCCGGCGATGCGCCTGCGCCATCTCCATCCCCAGCGGGCCGCCCCCCAGCACCAGCAGATGCTCGGGCAGCTCGCGCAGGGCCCACAGCGTCTCATTGGTGAGGTAAGGCACGCCCTTCAGGCCCGGAATGCCCGGCACGGCGGGGCGCGAGCCGGTGGCGATGACGAAGCGGCGGGCGGCGATCAGCGTGTCCCCCGCCTCCAGCGCGTCGGGGCCGACGAAGCGGCCCCAGGCGCGGATGACGTGGACACCGAGCCCCTCGAACCGGGCCTGGCTGTCATGCGGGGCGATGGCGGCGATGGTGGCCTGGACATGGGCCATGGCGGCGGCGTAATCCACCTGCGGCTCCATGGGCGCGACGCCGAGGCCGCCCACCCGCACCGCCTGCGCCCGCGCGGCGGCGGCCAGCAGCGCCTTGGACGGCACGCAACCGACATTGAGGCAATCGCCCCCCATCTCGCCGCCCTCGACCAGCACCACCCGCGCGCCCATCTGCGCCGCGCCTGCGGCGACCGAGAGGCCCCCTGAGCCTGCACCGATGATGCAGATGTCCGTCTTGATCTGGCCGGTCATGTGGCATCCCCTTTCTGGCGGGCGCGCAGCAGCATCGGCAGCGCCGCGAGCGCGGCCAGGGCCAGCAGCGGGATCAGCACCCCGGGGCGGAAGATCGCGCCCAGGTCCGGCTGCCCGCCCGCGGCGAACACCTCGCCCAGACCGGCGCCGACCGAGGTATAGACCCAGGCCCCCGGCAGGATGCCGAGGAAGGTGGAGATGACGAAGCGGTGCAGCTGCACACCCAGTGTTGCAGCGGCAAGGTTGGTCACGAAGAACGGCACCAGCGGCACCAGCCGCATGACGAACAGCACAGACCATTCGTTTTCGCGCAGCCCGACGATCAACCGGCCCGCCGCGGGGCCGGCGGCCGCCAGCCGCTCGGCCGCATTGCCCGCGCCCCAGCGGGCCAGCAGGAACAGCGCCACCGCTCCCGTCCCGGCCGCGCCGACATTGATGAAGGTGCCGGGGAACACCCCGAACAGCAGGCCGCCGGTCAGCGTCATCACCGTCGCGCCGGGCAGCGACAGCGCCACCAGCCCGGCATAGACCGCGATGAACCCCGCCACCGCCAGCCCGTAATGGGCATCGCGAAAGCCGGTCAGATCGTCGCGCCGGTCCGCCAAGGCCTCGACGCTGACGCGGTCCGCCAGCAGCAGCGCGCCCGCGAGGGCCAGCACCAGCAGCCCCGCCAGCACCACCAGCCGCGGGACGCCGCGCCCCGTGTTGCCCTGCTGCTCTTCGGTCACGCGCGGCCCCCCTGGATTGCCCAGGGCCACCATGCGCGGTATGGGAACACGCGGCCAGAGCCATCACGCGGGGTTGATGGCGCGCGGCAGCGGGCGTCAGCGCGGCGCAGCGGTAAAAAATCCGCCCCGGCGCGTTGACTTGGCCGGCATCGGCCTCTAAAGGACGGGCTTCGAATGACACGGCGCTCGAATCCCGGCCGGGACTCGCGCTGCCCGGAACGGAGTTACCGCCATGAAGCGCACCTACCAACCGTCGAACCTTGTCCGCAAGCGCCGCCACGGCTTTCGTGCGCGCATGGCAACCAAGGGCGGCCGTCGCATCCTGAACGCCCGGCGCGCCCAGGGCCGCAAGTCGCTCAGCGCCTGATCGCCAGCCGCAAGGCAGGACAGATTATGCCGCCGGTCGCGCCCGCACCCGATCCAACGGATCGGACACCGGGGCCGCAACCGGCGGTTTCCGTTTGCCCGGAGGATGCGAGTGTGCAGACCGACGCCGTGCAGAGTCCCGTGCAGATCGAGGTTCTGGCCCGGCGGCCGGATTTCCTGCGCGCGGCGCAGGCCCGTCGGCAAGGCGCGCCCGGTTTCCTGCTGCAGGCCCGGCAGCGGCGCGGCGATGAGCCGGTGTCGCCGCAAACCATCCGCATCGGCTATACCTGCTCCAAGAAGCTCGGCAATGCCGTCGCCCGCAACCGCGCCAAACGCCGGCTGCGCGAGATTGCCCGCGCCGTGCTGCCGCTGGCGGGACAGCCCGGATGGGACTATGTTCTGGTGGGGCGCCCCGGGGCCACGGCGGACCGGCTGTTTGCCGACCTGCTGGCCGACCTGACCCGCGCCCTGAGCCAGATCCACGCCGCCCCTGCCCCGCGCGGCAACCGCACCCCCGACCCCGGCGGCCCGCTGCGGGAGCCGCCGAAGGACCACCGCCGATGACCCCGCTTGCCACGCTCCTGTCGCTGCCCGTCCGCGCCTACCGGCTGGTGCTCAGCCCCTGGGTCGGGCGCTCATGCCGGTTTCAGCCCACCTGCTCGGAATACGCGCTGGACGCGCTGCGGGTGCATGGCGGCGTGAAGGGCGGCTATCTGGCAGCGCACCGCATCTGCCGCTGCCATCCTTGGGGCGGCGAGGGCTTCGACCCGGTGCCGCCCGCCAAGACCGCCGCCCCGACGCAGGACTGACCCATGCTGGACGAGCCCGACGATATCCACCCGCTGTTCCACGGCGCCCCGGCGACCACCGAGTTCAAGAAGCTGCGCAAGCGCATCGTGCGCGAGGTGCGCGAGGCCATCGAGACCTATGGCATGATCGAGCGTGGCACCCGCTGGCTGGTCTGCCTCTCGGGCGGCAAGGACAGCTACACGCTGCTGGCGGTGCTGCATGAGCTGCAGTGGCGCGGGCTGCTGCCGGTGGATCTGCTGGCCTGCAACCTCGATCAGGGCCAGCCGGGCTTTCCCGCGACGGTGCTGCCGGAGTTTCTGGCGAAGATGGGCGTGCCGCACCGGATCGAGTACAGGGACACCTATTCCATCGTGATGGACAAGGTGCCGGCGGGGCGCACCTATTGCGCGCTGTGCTCGCGGTTGCGGCGCGGCAACCTCTACCGCATCGCCCGGGAGGAAGGGTGCTCGGCGGTGGTTCTGGGCCATCACCGCGACGATATCCTCGAGACGTTCTTCATGAACCTCTTCTTCGGCGGCCGGCTGGCGACGATGCCGCCCAAGCTGCTGAACGAGGATGGCGACCTCTTTGTCTATCGCCCGCTGGCCTTCGTGGCCGAGGCGGACTGCGAGAAGTTCGCCCGCGCGATGGCCTATCCGATCATCCCCTGCGACCTTTGCGGCAGCCAGGACGGGCTGCAACGCCAGCAGGTCAAGCAGATCCTGGACGGCTGGGAGGCGCGCAGCCCGGGGCGGCGGCAGATCATGTTCCGGGCCCTGATGAACACAAGGCCCTCGCACCTGCTGGACCCGTCGATCTTCGATTTCATGGGGCTCAGCCGCAATTCAGGCCCGGAAATCGCGGATTTGGCCCCGAATCCCCCACAGTTGCGCCATCACGATTAACCTCGCGCTGACGGTCCTTGCCTAATCTGCCCGCCAGAGGGGTGCCCGGCGGCGCCCGAACCGAGGGCAAGACAGCATGTCAAACAGGGACCCAGAACCGGAAGCGGGGCTGACCATGCGGATCGCGGCGCAGCTGCGCCGGCCCGAGATGCTGGCTTTCGTTCCGGCGGTGATGCTGGCGGCCTATTGGTTCGGGGGCGAGGGCGCGCTGCTGGCCGCGGCACTGACCCTGCCCATCGCCTTTGCCGTCATGCGCGTCAGCGCGCTTGCCCCGGCCGACCTGGCGGGGCGCGACCACATCACCGGCCTGCCGCTGCGCGACACCGCCGTCACCACGCTGGACAGGGCGCTGGCCGCCTGCCGGCTGGACGGGCGCACCACAGGCTGCCTTGTGCTGTCGCTCGATGAGGCAGACATGCTGCTGGACCGCCACGGCCATGCCGCCTGGACCCAGATCCTGCGCCGCACGGGAGAGCGGCTGCACGGCATGCTGCGCGAACATGACCGGGTGATGCGCCTCGACGGTGCCCGCTTTGCCATCACGCTCGGCCCGGTGCGGCAGGCCGATCTGGAAAGCCTGATCCAGATCGCGGCGCGGCTGCAATCGGCCGTGGAACTGCCGCTGTCGATAGACGCCTGCACGCTCTATGTCCGCGCCTCGGTCGGCTTCTGCCTTGCATCCCGGGCGCCGCATGGGACCGGCGAGTCGCTGCTGCGCGCGGCCGAGGCCGCGCTGGAGGAGGCGCGCCAGCAGGGCCCCGGCGCGATCCGGGCCTATTCGGCAGAGCTGCAACGCGCCAGCATCGCCCGCGACGCGCTGGCAACCGAGGCCGCGGCAGCGCTGGAGTCCGGGCAGATCGTCGCCTATTTCCAGCCGCAGCTGTCCACCGATACCGGCGAGGTTTCCGGCTTCGAGGCGCTGGCCCGCTGGCTGCATCCCACGCGCGGGGTGCTGCCGCCGGTGGATTTCATCGCAGTGATGCAAGATGCCGGGCTGTCCGGGCGGCTGAGCGAGGTGATGCTGTTTCAGGCCCTGACCGCCCTGCGCAGCTGGGACAAGGCGGGGCTGCCGGTGCCCACGGTCGCCGTGAATTTCTGCAAGGAGGATCTGCGCAACCCGCGCCTTGCCGACCGCCTCAAATGGGAGCTGGACCGCTTCGACTTGGCGCCGCAGCGGCTGACGGTGGAGATCCTGGAATCGGTGGTCGCCGAGACCGGAGATGAGGTGAGCGTGCGCAATATCGCCGCGCTGGCCCGGCTGGGTTGCGTCATCGACCTTGACGATTTCGGCACCGGCCATGCCTCCATCGCCAATATCCGCCGGTTCGATGTCCACCGCCTGAAGATCGACCGCAGCTTTGTGACCAGGGTGGACAGCGACCCCGCCCAGCAGCGGATGGTGGCCGCGATCCTGTCGATGGCAGAGCGGCTGGACCTGCAGACCCTGGCCGAAGGGGTGGAGACCACGGGCGAGCACGCGCTGCTGGCGCAGCTCGGCTGCGGGCATGTGCAGGGCTTCGGCATCGCACGGCCGATGCCCTTCGATGACACTGTGGGCTGGCTGTCGCGCCACAAGGCAAAGCTCGCCCACCCGCCGCGGATCGGGCGGCGGACCGGCTAGAGCGAGGGGCGCAGGCCCGGCGAGCGCGGGGACGAGGAAACGGCCATAGGGGAAGCCGGAATAGGGGAGACGCGAAGACAAGGACGGCCATGACGGCAATTCTTGCATGACATGCGCCACGCATGGCGTGGGGAGCACCGCGCGGCATCAGGGGCACCGGATCCTCATGGTCCAGGAAGCCACCGCGCCCGCAGCGGCGGAGCAAGACCCCTGGCAGCGGAGCGGCTTGTTGCTGCTGGCGCGCCCCTTGCCACGCCGCCCAATCGCCCATCCCCGGGCGCCGGCAGCCGCAGGCACGCACCGGCGCTTCGCAGCCCCCCGCCTCCGAGCTTGATCCCGTCCCGTGGCGGTCCCGCCGCGTCGGGCTGCGACAGGGCCCCCTTGGCCCCTCCAGCACCCCCGGCGCGCCGGCCTGCAACCGGGCGTTTCCGCGAAACCGCTTGACCTTTGCCGCCCCCTTCTGTTGAACCTCCGCGAACCTTGGCAGCACTGGCGGTGTCTCCCTGATGGATAATCAGAACAAGAATCTCAT
>Ga0209024_1000902_pt1 | contig 34741 bp, 28 predicted proteins | sample AutmiccommunBRH5_FD_187380 | JGI IMG/M metagenome (GOLD analysis project Ga0209024, IMG submission 187380) | Deep subsurface microbial communities from Mt. Terri, Switzerland - Autotrophic microbial communities BRH/5 (SPAdes) (version 2) | ecosystem: Environmental > Aquatic > Deep subsurface >...
CGAAGACTGTATGAAGATTTTCTGGTTCGCCGCGGCGGCGTTTGTCGAAGGCGAGTAGAGAAGGATCCTTTAGCTGAAACATTGCCAACGCCGACATCAATGCATCATCGAGTGATATTTTCGCATTCTCGGCACGAGTATCAGGGATCGTTTGAAAATCCTTTCGCACAAGTGCAAGTAAGGTATCGGCATTCAGGTGTGTTCTCACGGCTCTTCTTGATGCACTTGCCGACAACTTGACGGCGTTGATAGAATAAATTTTGTGTGATTTCATGGCGTTCTCCTATGTAAGTAATTGTTTTCACATAGTAAAACGCGAATTTTTTCAGCAGCCGTTGTCAGCTAAAAAATGACATTGACTGAAATTTTTTTTACTCTGTTTTCAAATAGTTGGGCAATGCCCCCATGGAGAAAGTTTACGAAACCTCAATATTACATTGTTAATGTTTTCAATAACTTAAAATTTTAGCGGGAATTGCTGCTATAATACCTTTGCTGACGCCAGTGACGCAGCTGCGAAATACTCAACTGAGTGCAGCGTTTCGGTTAGGATCACCCTCTGTGAAAGGTACAAAAAAGTACACACGACGTTTACTCCCGTCTTGAACCAGACATATAAGGCACACAGGCTCTGTAGCTGGATTTGCTGCTAGCTAAGGAATAATTTTTGTTTTCGCAGCTGAAAAACGCACGCAAAATTTGTGTTTACAGGCTTCATGGATATCCATCAGCTCCCAATATCCTGTGAGCATCAGTACGAGCGAGAGGCTCGTACCAGAATCATCATTGAAATTCCCCATTGTTCCCTCCTTCAATTTCTTATGACCCGGTAAACGTACCACTGAAAAAAAATCTTGGTTTCCAGCGTAAGAACCGTTATTGATGCGATAATTAAAGAGATTATGCCACAGCCTTACAGGGTCATATTAAAGAGATACCACAGGATACAGTAAAAAATCCATTCGAGTAGCATAATGTTTTCCGCATCTTTCGGTATAGCCCGACTCAAGAAGCATAATAACGCAAAAATGGCTGATAACTTAACAAAAACAAGGCGATAACGATGATAACTAACATGAAATCACAGTACCGGGTTGTTTCCGATGACAAACTCGCGACTCTAAAAAAACGTGAAAACAACCTATTCCAGCAGCGAACACCAAAATCCAAAGAAACCTTTGAACGTGCTCAGAAGATGCTGTTGAACGGTGTTCCCATGCCATGGATGGGGGATTGGGGAACTTCTCATCCGCTTTTTGTTGAAAAAGCCTCCGGTAATCGGGTTACTGACATAGACAATAATGAATATCTCGATTTTTGTCTGGGAGACACTGGTGCTATGTTCGGACATTCTCCTGAACCGACGGCTGTAGCCGTTGCAGAGCAGGTGCGTAATGGCATCACCACGATGCTCCCAACAGAAAGAGCTCTCTGGATCGGCTCAGAGCTGAGTCGGCGTTTTGGCCTGCCGTTCTGGCAGGTGGCGATGACGGCCACTGAGGCAAACAGGTATGTGATCAGGACCTGTCGCGCCCTGACGAAGCGCCCTAAAGTGCTGGTCATGAACGAGTGTTATCACGGCAGCCTTGATGAATCGCTCCCCCACATTGGGCCGGACGGAAAAATTGAACTGCGTACTGACTACGACTCGAACCCAGGAATTGCCAAAAATGCCTTGACGCGGGTAGTTGAATTCAATGACCTTGCGTCGCTGGAGCGGGAACTGGCGTTCAAAGATGTGGCCTGCGTGCTTGCCGAGCCAATTATGACCAATTGCGGCATGGTGCTTCCGGAGCCAGGATATCATGAGAAGCTTCGAGAACTCTGCACCCGTTATGGCAGTTTTCTCGTAATTGACGAAACCCATACCTTTTCCACCGGCCCTGGCGGTTACACGGCAGCTTTCGGATTGAAGCCTGATTTCATAACCCTTGGCAAATCAATAGCCGGAGGCATTCCGGTTGCGGTGTATGGCTTTACCTCAAAAATAGCTGAAAAAATCAATAGTACCTTCGGTCGCAAAAGTGTCTCCGACCCGATGGGAATCGGCGGCACCCTTTCGGGCAACGCTTTTGCCATACGTGCGATGGAAGCAACGCTGAAAGAGGTTGCAACATCTGAAGCATTTGAGCGAATGATTGCCGGCCAGAATCGTCTCTCTGACGGCCTTGAAGCTGTGTTGAAAAAACATGCTATCCCTTGGAGTGTAACACGCTCCGGCGCTCGCTGTGAGATGCAGTTCATGCCGCAGTTGCCGGTCAACGGTTCAGAAGCCAAGGCGCACTTTGATTGGGAACTCATGTACTATACGCACCTGTATCTGGCGAATCGTGGTGTATTGATTACCCCGTTCCACAATATGATGCTGGTGCCGCCAATGGCAACCGATGTAGACATTGATCGCATTGTGCAGCTATGGGATGACTGTATGGCTGAACTTGTCACACCAGCCCACATTCAAGGATTGGTATGCAACTCTGATCGATGCCCAAAGGCATCGAATTGATAAGTTACTGGAAAAAACATATGGAACATCAAGAACTGACTGATGTGCAGATAGAACGACTCGTGGAACAAGCTCACAGGCTTTTCGGCAAAACATCAATATATGAGGTGTTCGATTTGCCGAGCAGATAGGAAGTCATGCAAACGCTTACTGAATTCTATAGGCCGGTAGATGTCGAGAAAGTCGACCTCTATATTGCCATCCTTGACGAATTAAGAGCTCTCTGAACTCAAAAAAATAATCTAATTGGGGAGTCTTTTTCTTGCATCTAAAAACGCAAAATCTGCAAATACGCAAAACTTGCGTTTTCAGGTTCCATATATCCAGCAGATCCCAATTACCTGTAAGCATCATTACGAGCAAGAGGCTCGTACCAGAATCATCAATCGCCATTCTTCATCCGAGAAATTCCTTCTTACGTAAAAAAGAGGCCATTGCATAAAATCTTGGCTTTTCAGCGCAAGAATCGGGTGCTCTCTGCAGTTTCCAATATCTGTATGGATAGGGCATGTTTCGTGTCCTTGATGATTGGTGTATGTAGCCAGTAATCACAAATATACTCAGGAATAATCTAAATAATTTGAAGAGATACATAGCTAAGGTTTGCCAGTGGACATCTCTTGCCTTTCGGGGGGTAAGAGATCGTCAAGAGAGGGGTCCAAGGGATAAAAGACCCCTCTCTTAGCCGGTGAGACTGAGGAAAATCTTGAAATCATGGTGACGATTGACCGCCTGCATATGGAGGGTCAGCGGGAGTTTGGCGCATGACGGATTATGCGAAACGAAAAACAGGCAAACCTACAGGCCGCAACCGGATTCGTCGCCTGATGCGGAAGGTGTAATTGAAGCCGTGTACCCGCACAAGCGAAAGCCCATCCTTGGCGGGCTATTGGGAATTGTCCCTTACCTGCTGCTGAAGGGTAAAGAAATAACAAGACCAAACTAGGTGTGGGCGGCGGACATGACTAAATTCCAATGCGGCGGGGTTCATGTATCTCTTCGCCACAATCGACTGCCACTCACACAAGGTCATCTCCTGGGAGCTATCCAACACCTTGGATGCGGGCTTTTGCCTGAAGTGCCTGCATTGGGCGATTATGCGTTATGGGACTGCCGGAAATTGAGGCATAACACGGTTAGACCGCACCGGTCATTATCTGGGGCAACACCGGAGAAGTGTTTACCAAACAAATGGAGCTGGCGGCGTAAAGGGCGCCATCCCTCTTCCTCGAGTGTGGGAGGGGTGGATGTGAAAACGGGGCTACAAGCACAACTTAAAACTGATGGTCGGTTGGTCGAAGAACTGGGACCACATCTCCTCCAGTCAACTGTTTGCTTTTGCCATAGAGTCTGATAGTATCTTTCATTTAGTTTTTCCTGCTTCAGGTATAAAAAGCTCATAGCCGAGAACAAGATATGAATCAAAGATTCAACAAATTTTTGCCATTATTTTCCTTTTTTTCTGCAATTGTGTTGTTGGCATGCCTGCCGCTAGTCTCGCATGCTGCAGAGAAAAAGGGAAAAGAGCGACTTGCTGTTCTTGATCTTGAGTCAAAGTACGGAGTAGATGAAGGCTTGGCTGAAGCATTGTCAATCATCGTCAGAAGTAAGCTCTTTAGCTTTGGCGACTATCAGGTGATGAGTAAGAGCGATATTGTGGCCGTCGCTAGTCGAGAACAATTAAGACAAGCCCTTGGTTGTGATGATGGTACCAGTAATTGCCTTGTGGATTTCGGTAGAGCAATTGGCACACGTTTTATGGTCGCCGGGGCTATTTCAAAACTCGGTTCTACTTACACCATTAGTCTTAGAATGCTGGATACCAAGAGTGACAGCGCAGGCGTTGTGAACTTAGTAAGTGAGAATTGCAAATGTTCCGAGGATGATTTGATCGGTACAGCGGAAAATGTTGCGGCAAGACTAGTTGGTAAATATATATCTACACCAAAAATTGTCGAGGCTGAAAAGCCAACGTCCGATGAATCGAAATCCGATAAAATTACAACTAAAACTGAACTTGAACAAAAGCTGACCAAAGAGACTGAATTAACAGCAGAGACTGAAAAACAACGACAGATTTTGTTAAACGATGACCGTCGCAAGCAAGAAGAGAAGAATGTTGCCTTAGAAGCCCAGAGGTTGAAGTTGGAAAAGGAAACAGTAGAAGCCGAAGCGACACGCATCCGTCTTGACCTCGAAGAAAAGAAAAAAGCAGAAGTTGAAACAGAAAACCGCCTAACACTCGAAAAACAAAAGGCTGAAGAATTGGAGCGCCAGCGTAAAGAGGAAGAACGGAAAAGAATTGATGCAGAGACAGCGAAGCACTTAGAAGAAGAGCATCGCAAAGAGGAAGAAAAACGAATGTCTGAAATGGCTGAAGCAGAACGGATTCGTCTATCTGATGAAAAAAAGAAACTAACGGAAGAAAATGAACGGCAAGGTCAGGTTGAGTTGGAGAAACAACGTCTAGCCGCAGAGGCCGAAGCAGAGAAGAAGATAATAGACAAAGCAGATAAATTGGAAAATGAACTTTACCATGATAAACCAATTTTACCCCTTAGAAAAGTTCCCAAAAATATAAAGGCACAAGAGTTAATTAACATTATAAAAGAACACAATTTTTTCGAAAAAAATTCCAATCCGCAAGGAGCTTTCAGATCAGGCTATGAAGAAAATGGGGATGGGACCGTCACAGATAGTTCGACTGGTTTGATGTGGCAAAAAGGCGGAACAGCTAAAAGCATGACTATATATCAAGCGCAATTATATATTAATAATCTCAACAAACAGAAGTTCTGTGGAAACTCAGATTGGAGACTTCCGACTTTAGAAGAGCTTGCCTCCTTGCCTAGAGAAAATCAAGTTGATGGACTATACATCGATACTGTTTTTGATAGAACACAACGAAGGCTATGGAGTTCTGACGTTTCGAATCCTTATTACGCTAAAACTGGAGGATTCGATATGAATTTTATATTGAATTTAGAGAGTGGAAGCTTCTCTCAAACAATCTTTCCGCAATTCAATACGGTTAAATCGCTAGCCGCTGACGATATCCAGGTCAATGGTGAAAATTATGCACGAGCAGTCCGCTCCTGCAAGTAACTTCTGAGTGTTAAAAAAATCGATAGCGACTGGCTTCGGGGTAGCCGAATAATTTGTATAACTAATCTTCTTTCCGACGGAAATTTTGGTGACAATTTCAAAAAAAGAACAAGAACGGTTTAATCCATTGATTGACCTCGCAAAGGACTTCCAGTCCAAATCTAAACCCATTTGACATGTCCCTCGACTTGACATGTCTACTGTTATGTTGCGAAAAAGTCGACCTATCTATATGAAATAATATTCTTTTTCAAGAGAGTAAGCTGTCGTCTCATTTTCTTATTCATTTCAGAATGTTCTGCGATTTCTGACAATGATTCCTCTTTACTGCGCAACATAACTTAACGTTCATTTTTTACTCTCCAGTTAGCCCTGTTGTAAGGAAGAAAAAGAAGGAAATTCCAAAGAAAAAGGAGGAATAAGAGATAAAAAAACACAACTGCAAAAAGAGGAAAGAAAAGCAAACAGAAATGAAAAGACACAACAAAACTACTCTCGCAACATAACTACTGTATCCAGGAAGTTGCGGCGCTCCAAAAGCCTAACAACAAAATAAGAATGTGGGAGCTGAACTTATCCATGACTCATGATCGAATGACAGGTGATGAGATTGACAGACATGTCCTTCTGACGCTCGCACGCCCTTATCTTTGGTAATCTACAGTCGGCAGCTGCTCCATTTCTGAACAATTCTATGGAAGTAGTCAGTCCCACCCTCTCAGGCAAGGTAAAATTGGAGCATTGCTAATAGTACAACACCTTCTATATGGCAATATTAATACGCTGTCCCGGTAATTGTAGAATTTGCTGGTGATGATGGTCCTATGCTTATCCTTTTTCTCCATCCAGTACTTTCCTGATGAGTCCGGCAATATCCTTCTTGACTAGAGGTTTCAGAGCAAACCCTTTAATTCCCATATTTTTTGCCTTTTCTTCGGAAATAATGCTGCTGTAACCGGTACAAAGAATGATCGGCAGTTTGGGACGGAGCTGCAAGATACGCCGAGATAGATCAACCCCTGTCATATTTGGCATGGTTTGATCAGTGATGAGCAAATCAAAAACATCAGGGTGGTTTTGAAACATTTCCAGAGCATCGAGACTACTTCCACAGGTAGTTACAGAGTATCCCAATCGTTCGAGCATGGTCTTGCCCAATTCCACGAGTATCTTTTCATCGTCAACGAAGAAGATGTGTTCATTGCCGTAGGGGACGGACTCCGTCGATTCGTACTCCTGCAAGGCATTACTTTCCAGTGTTGGCAGGGTGATTCGAAACTCAGTGCCTTCACCGAGTTGACTGTCGAAGGCAATAGAACCGCCGCATCTCTTAACGATTCCATAGACCATGGCAAGCCCTAGACCAGTACCCTTGCCGACCCCTTTGGTGGTGTAGAATGGGTCAAATATCTTCTCCCGACTCTCAGGCAAAATTCCTTCTCCAGTATCCCTGATCGACAATTGCACAAAAGTCCCCGGCTGCAGATGCAGCTCGGCTCTGAGTTCATCTTGAACAAGGGTTTTTTTATTCAAGGAAATGGTGAGTGTGCCGCCCTCTGCCTCCATGGCGTGGAAGGCATTGGTGCAAAGGTTCATCACAATTTGATGGATCTGGCTCGGATCGGCGAGAATGACCCCGGCTCCAGGATCAATATCTTGCTTAATGGTAATTGTAGTCGGTAACGAAGAACGCAGCAGGGTGATGGCTTCTATGACAATAGCTGCAGGGTGCATTGGAATTTTATGGTCTTCGGCTTGGCGGCTAAAGGCCAGTATCTGTTTAACAAGGTCTTTGGCTCTGTGGCTGGCCTTCAGAACCTGATCAATATCGTGGATAGCTGGTGAGCCTGAAGGACAGTCATCCCGGATCATTTCAGCATAACCAAGGATAGCCCCAAGCATATTATTGAAGTCGTGGGCAATCCCTCCTGCCAGGGTGCCGATGGCTTCCATTTTTTGCGATTGTCGAAGTTGCTGTTCAAGGTGGATGCGTTCGGTGAGCATCCTGGATACCTTAATAGAGGTGAAGCTCAAATCTGAAATCATCTTGGTGACTTTTGAGTAGAACTTAATGCCCGCATCCGCCATCTCTCGACTGAAACGGGGCACCCGGTCAAGTGTGGCAAGGTATTCGGTCTCATCGAATCCGTATTTCCGAGCCTGTTCGCGAAACAATTCAACATCAGGTGTTTCATCTTCGTAGAAGAATTGCCCGATAAAAACATTACCCATGTGCTTGCCCCCTACCTCAAGCGGGGTAACCATATCCCACATGTTGTTCTTGCAGCGATATTGCCTGAATGTGCCAACAGGCACATCATTGGTGAGGATTGTGTCACTTTCAAGACAGTTTCTATTTGTGTCGGGATTGCATCGGTGAAACTTTGTACAGATATCTTGCCAACCGACCGCGACCAATACATTTCCTGAAGTGTCGAGTACTGCGCCCAATATTCCAGTAAGTTGGTAAAAATTCTCCATAAGGGATTTCAGCATTTCAATATCAACGATATCGGAGAGTTCAAGGGTGCCGATATCGCCTTCCGGTTCCAGGATCGCTTTGAGTTTATTCCTAACAATGACATTGTTCTTCTCCAAAGCCTCCTCCACCTGTTTACGCTCGGTAATGTCTGTGGCAATTTCCATCCGAACCAAACGCCCATCAACCCAGGAGATTGCTTGGTCGTGACACTCGTACCAACGTCCGTTGAGGGTGTTTTGGAATTCCCAGACGATCTGTCCTGCCGGCCTTTCGTCTGAAACGAGCCGATCATTCGTACAGAAACGGCATGGGCCGGTTTGACCCTTTTGGAGAGCTTGCCAACAGGTTTTTCCGAGAATATCTCCAAATTTTTCGCGACCATATTTGTTAAGGAAAAGTATCTCGTGGGTTTCAAAATCAGCCACATATACCAGTGACTCCAAGCTGTCCAGAACCATCAGCAGTCTTTGCTTGGATTCTAGAAAATTAGCTTCTACTTTTGTTCGTTCCAATATTTGTGACTCAAGAAGTGAGTTAGTATTTGATAACTCTTCTGTTCGCCTTAGTACTTGTCGTCTAAAAATTAGAGAAGCTCCAAAAAAGAAAATGGTTGCTCCTACTACAGCAATGAATAAGTAGAAAACCCACCAAGGAATTGCCTTTTTAGTATCACCAGCAAGCCATCTGTTTATTAATTGATAGTGTATAGAATGCCTATCAGCAGAATAACTGAGCATGTAAGAATCAATTTTTGTTAGAATATCTTGATTTTTACCTTTTGTTGCCCCAAAACGCATCTCAATAGGATTGAATATGACAGGGGTCTGTTTTACAGAATATTCATGTTGATTACGATTTCCATAGAGGCGATTTACGACACCTACATCAACAAAATTTGCTTGAAGCATTTCGAAGACAATTTCATACTCGTCTGCCTCTATAAATCTGCAAGAAATATTAAAGCGATCAGTCAGTTCCTTTAGAGCAGTAAAATGGATATCACCTTGCATTACTCCAACTTTTTTACCTTCCAGTTCAAGCAGAGAGGTAAGCGTCCTATTTCCAGGTACATATATTTCTCCCCAGTTTGAGAGGATCGTTTCGCTCGTATAATCTATTATCTCTTCACGTTCTTTTGAATAGGCGAGAGCGGGGAGAATGTCTATTTCTCCTCCTTTTAGTTGGGCAAAAACACCGGAGAAATGACCAACGACATATTCCAGGCGCCAATTCTCCTTGTTTGCAATTTCCTCTAATAGATCAACAAACAAACCCTGCACTTCACCATCATCATCAACAAAGATAATTGGTTTATTATCATACACTCCTATCTTGAGTGTTGTCTGTGCGTAGCCATATGAACAGAAACATATTGATAATAGGAGACAGAAGAAAAGTATTTTTCCGGCACTGTTGTTTTTGAAGAGATTAGGCATCCGTAATGACCCATTATTCATGTATGAACAGTATGGTTTTGATCTTGTGGCTAAACCAAAACAACTGGCTGATCTGAAAACTCTACTTATGTAGTACATCAGTAGGAAGGCACCAGTCAAGTCGATGCAGACAATACCTTGGTCCAATGGTGTTGTTAACCTGTTTGTCTAAAATATTTTTGATATTGCCAGTCACTAGTGTCCGGTTGTTAATCAAATAATTTCAGCTGCTTACTGGCAGCACAAAGTTCGGCCTTGTAATCTCTGTCAGTAACCAATTGAAAACTTTCGGTTTTCTCGAAAACTGTAACGCTTAATATTTGTAAAATTGTGTAGAGACTTTCCTGGAGGTTGAGCCGCTTTTTCATTATAGCTACAAGCACATAAACCGAGACCGCAATCCAAATTTGTGACTTCACCGCGTTCTCTGATGTTCCAAAAAAGTTTTTTTCCTGAGGTGTTGCTTGATCCATTTGAAATACAGTTCGACCTGCCAGCGACTGCGATATAGCTGAGTTATTGTTACCGGCAATGTGAAATTGTTGGTGAGAAAAACTATGTCCTGCTTGACTTTTCGTCGCGAAATTTCACTCGACGGAGTACGCCAGGGTAATCTTTTTTGGTATAGAATCCGGTAAGCAAAATTGTTTGGTCGCAGATCAATCCTGTGCTTTTGTCGACAGGATGCGAGTAACGTCGCTTGTATTTGGTATTCGATTTTGCACGAGTTACGAAATAGGCAAGTACCTGATTGAATTCGTTCAGCCTTTCAAATCCAGGTAACCTCGATCCATGACGTAATATGCTCCCACTTCCAGAGATAAAAGATCGAGTGCGTTGACATCGTGCAGTTTGCCATCTGAAATATGGATAAACGTTGGGATGTTTCCCTTTAGGTCCAATAGGGTATGTAGTTTGACCGCAGCTTTTCTTTGGCGAAAAGTTGCCCATGGAAAAACTGAGAGGCAGAGATCGATAGTGGTTGAGTCCAGGGCATAAACGGTTTCGTCCAAATCGTCGATGAACGATTCTTCTTTGTAAAGCTCCCATGTGATACAGCTTCTTTTGCTGAGAGCGGAGACAAACTTCTATATCGCGAAGGCTCTCTCTGTATGTGATTTGGGCAAATGTCATGCAAAAAAAATGATCGAGGCAAGAAAATTTTCTCACTCTGTGGTCGCCTTGATATTTTGCTACACAACGGCGAAAGATTGGCAACGGCATGAAGTCCATAACCTGCAATTGTCCGGCAAACATGTGTACCCCTCCCCATGGTTTTGCCGGAATTCTTCCCAGGGATAGGGTTTCAAGTCGATTATGGCCATTATGTCGGATATGTTATGTTAATACATTAAATTAGGTTATGGACTGCAAACTTAACCGGACACTAGTGATTGCCAGTAACTTAGCATTGGATTTGACATTGCCAAATCGAAGGTAAATAGTTGAGTCTTTCCCTAAAACTGAAGATGTCTACTGTTGCTCTCAACTTCAACCAACTCAAATTCCTAGCAATAAAAGTGCAATCTGAAAGTGGTCCTTATCCATGACCGTTTTCAACGGAAGATTGTCTTTGGTAAGCTTGAATTGCCAGTTACTCCATTTTTTAACAATTGCAGTGACACAGGCGATTCCACCCTCTCAGGAAAAAGGTTAACTTGCAGGTTTGCTTAAATGGCTATGGTTGCCAAGAGACATCTCTTCTCTGGATAATGGGGGTGGATTGGTTGGAGATAGAGGGAGCCCTTTGTTGATGTGCAAACATTGTGAGATTGCCTGATGGGGGATGTTGTTGCCACGGGGAAACTTGGTGGAAGTCGCTGTTGATGTCAATCCGTGGTTTCTATTTGAGACAAATAGCCGGGTGAAAGACCCAGTGTGAATCAGTGGCGGAAGAGACAGTCGGTGTGACACACGGTTGGAGGGCGAGATATTATACAAGATCGGGGTGAAGCAGTTACGACTGGAAGTCTCAATTGGAGCGGTTCCGGCCAGAGAGCCGATTTTTTAGAACTGACGAAAACAGCTACTTATCACCTCCCACATGTTTTCCCCAAGATGCGGCTAATGGGGTGCATCACTCGCCCCGAGTGAACATCTGCGATAATTCTTTCATCGTGTTGCTCCTTCGTTTTATGCGGCGATAGGTCTCTTGCGCTCTGCATAACCGGAAGAGCCGTGGCCACCTCTTGAACGGTATACTTCTTTTTTCCTCTTGACAATGAAACATGTGTAACATATTTTTTGTTCACTATGAAAAACAAATGGATTCTCTTTTCCTACTCGATTCCCGCCACCAATGCCAAGGCGCGGATGCGAACCTGGCGTCGCATCTCCGCCACCGGGGCGGCGCAACTGAAAACCGGCCTGCAGATTCTGCCCCATCGCGATGAGCTGATGGAGAGCATCACCTGGCTCATCGGCGAGGTTAACAGCCTGGGAGGAGAGGCTGTCGCCCTGCAGTGCCTGCAGGTTGAAGGCATGTCGGATCAGCAGATTGAAGCGTTGTTCCAGGCCCAGGTCGATCCGGAATTCGAGCAGATTCAGCTTGAGGCCAAAGCCTTGCTGCCGACTGCGGACACTTTTTGGCCCGATGGAGACATCAAGGAGGCGTCAACTGCCTTGCGCAAGTTGCGCAAGCGCTGTGAAGCGGTGCGCGAGCGAGATTTTTTTCCTTCGGGGGCGGCCGCCAAAACCCTCAAGGTGCTCGACACCATCTCGGAGCGGCTACGTCGACCGGAACGAGGCGTGCTTGCCGTTGCCAACCTCGAACGTTCCCACTATCATGGGCGCATCTGGGTCACCCGCGCCCGGCCCTATGTCGACCGCCTTGGTTCCGCATGGCTGATTCAGCGCTTTATCGATCCCCAGGCCCGGTTTCGTTTCCTCCTCACCGGGCAAACTGCGAACCTTGAGCAAGGCGAACTGCCTTTTGATATGGCCATGGGGGAATTTACCCATCAGGGTGAACTGATCACCTTCGAGGTGCTCATGCGTGATTTTGCCCTGCGCGACCCGGCTCTCGGTAAGCTGAGCGAACTGGTCAAGGCCATCGACGTTCAGGAAGGGGCACTGCCTGACGATGCCGCCCTGCTGAAAATCCTTCTCGACGGATTGATCACCCTTGTCGGCGATGATCACCAATTGCTGGAGAAAGCCCGGCTGTTCTTTGACGCCCTCCACGCCGGATATGCCAAAAATTTCCAAGGCGCAGCACCATGATCGCAAAAAACTTGGCGGCCGCCATACTGGCAACTCAACAACCTCAACTTATCTCTAAAACAATATCACAAGGAGAACCACCATGCCCCCCTATCCCAAACATCTCGAAACCAGCGCCGGGCGAACCGGCAACGACTACCAGCAACTGCACGACTGGCTGGACAATTATCCCGACCACAAGGCCGCTCGGCACGATCTTGCCGCCCTAGCCGACAACCGCGCTTACGTCAAGGAGACCTGGGGGGAGGAGGCGGTCAATGAGTTTTTCCTCCATGTCGCCGAAGATCTGTTGATGAAGGAAATCGCTGTCCTGGTCAAGGCCGGCAGTCCCGAGGAAGCGGTCAGGCACAGCACCGAGGTGGCCCGCAAGGCTCTCAAGATCGTCAGCCGGGTGAAAATTCCGGTCAACAGACACCTGCTTGCCCGCGGCGCCATTTTGCATGACCTCGGCAAGGCCAAGACCTACGGTATGGAGCACGGGGAGATCGGTGCGAAAATGGCCGAGGAACTGGGGCTCGAGGAGGAGATCCGCCAAATCATCCTCAAGCATATCCGTGGCGGGCTGACCGCCATGGAAGCCGAGGAACTGGGGCTGCCGGTGCGCGACTACACCCTGCGCACGCCGGAGGAGAAGATCATTATCTATGCCGACCGCATGGTTGATATCTATACCGACGGCATCGTTCCAGACGCCAACGAGGCCATGGCTGAAAGCCAATTTGCCGAGATCCTCAAAACCTATCCCAAATACGGCAAGAATCCCGCCACCCTGCAGCGCTACCTGGCCCTGCACGAGGAGATTCAGGGCTGGATGAGTTGACAGAACACAGACCCCGGAGCAACTTGCGGCTCCGGGGTCAAAACCTTGTATCCGCCATGAATGACGCGACTCGCGATATTGCTATTCTTTTTTCCACTAGGGCCATCAGAATGTTCGCCTATGGCTTTATATCGTTGGTGCTCGCCCTGTACCTCGCCGCCACCGGTTTGAGCGCCGTCGGGGTCGGGGCGGTTCTCACCGCCACCCTGGCCGGCGACATTTTCGTTTCTCTCTGGGTGACGGTGGTGGCCGACCGGGTTGGCCGCAAAAACATGCTGCTCCTTGGGGCGGTGCTGATGATCTTTGCTGGTCTTATCTTCTTGTTGACTACCTATCCGCTATGGATCACCCTTGCCGCGATCATAGGCATTGTCAGCCCGAGTGGGGGAGAGATCGGCCCCTTTTTATCCATCGAACAGGCGGCGTTGTCTCAGCAGGTTGCCGACAACAGGCGCACCAGGGTTTTCGGCTGGTACAATCTCGCCGGTTCGTTCGCCACCGCCGCCGGGGCGCTGGCTGGCGGCTGGTTGGCGCAATGGCTGCAGACCCTTGGCTGGAGCAGTCTCGACGCCTACCGCTTGATCATGGCCGGTTACGCCGTTTGTGGCCTGGCGCTGGTGCTGTTTTTCCTGTTTTTGAGCATGGATGTGGAGGCCAAGCCCAGGGCTAAGACAAATGAAACTGGCGGGAAAATGTTCATGGGCTTGCACCGCTCGCAGAAGGTAGTGTTTAAACTCAGCTCCCTCTTCGCCCTCGACGCCTTTGCCGGCGGCTTTGTCGTCCAGAGCATGATCGCCTGGTGGCTGCATGTCCGCTATGGAGCCGACGAGGGGATGCTTGGCACCCTGTTTTTCGGCGCCAACCTCCTCGCCGGGGTGTCGGCACTCCTGGCCGCGCGGCTGGCCGAGCGCATCGGTTTGGTTCGCACCATGGTCTATACCCATATCCCTTCGAATCTTCTCCTCTGCCTGGTTCCGCTGATGCCCAATTTCTGGTTGGCCGTGGTCATGCTGCTGCTCCGCGCCTCTATCTCGCAGATGGACGTGCCCGCTCGCCAATCGTACACCATGGCGGTGGTGGCCCCTGATGAGCGCTCAGCGGCCTCGGGCATCACCACCGTCGCCCGCTCGGTGGGGGCGGCGGCCTCGCCGCTTTTGACCGGCCTGTTCATGTCCAGCCCGCTGCTCTTTGCCGCGCCCTTCTTCGTCGCCGGGGGGTTGAAGATATTGTATGATCTTTTGCTTTATAAAATGTTTGGGGAGAACAATGAGCAATAGAGGCTCTTCCCGAAAAATCATGCCGAGAAGACAGTCAGCGTAATCTGCCAGCCCTGCTTATCATTATCCCTTGAGGAGGTTTTCATGCCCCTGTTGAAAATGTGGAAATCAGACAAGGTCTGCACCCTGCTGCACGCCTTGGACGCGGAGCAGACGGCACGTTACCGGCGCTTTCGCAGGCTCCTGGAACATAACCGCACGGCCTTGACCCTGCAGGCCGATTTGGAGCAGCTCTACTACGACAACCGCCCCTTCGTGCCGCAGGTGGTGGAGAAGAAAAGTTTGCAAATGCTCCTTGAAGTCGACGGCATGGTCCATGCCCTTTCGGGGATGACCGGGAAGGACTACGAGCCGATGTTCGCAGTGTTGCGAAGCATCGAGCGAACGGTGAAAGAGGAATGGTCATTGCTTCGCCGGCCAAACAACAAGGAGTTGCTGCTCCCTCTCGCCCGGATCGGATTGGAGCAGACCTCGCTCGTCGGGGCGAAAGCCGCCAATTTGGCCCATATCGGCAATGCATTGGGCCTCTCCACCCCGCCGGGCTTTGCCATAACCACCGCCGCTTGCCACGAGTTTCTCCATGAGACCGGCTTGAGCGAGGAGATCGATTCCCTGCTGGCCGAGCTAAGCGACGACGATCCGACAAAACTTGCCGAAGCGAGCCGGCGCATCGGCGAACGGATCATGGCCATGCCGTTGCCGGAAGCGATCGACAAGGCCATTGCCGGCGCCGCCACCGTTTTTCCCGCCGAAGGCCGGCTGGCGGTGCGCAGTTCCGCCATCGGCGAGGACGGCGACATCTCCTTTGCCGGGCAGTACACCTCGGTGCTCAACGTCGCCATCTCCGAGGTGGCGCTTGCTTATCGACAAGTCATCGCCAGCCTCTACTCCGCCTCGGCGCTCTCCTACCGCATGCACCACGGCCTCGACGATCGGGAAACTCCCATGGGCGTTCTCGTCCTGGCTATGGTGCAGCCGCAGTACAGCGGCGTGCTCTACACCGCCGATCCCACCGGGGAAGACGACGACAGCCTCAGGGTCAGCGCGGTTGCCGGTCTCGGTGACCAACTGGTCGGCGGAGACGCTTCTCCCGAGCTGAGTTTACGGTTGGCCAAGAAGACGCTTGCCCTGGTCGCCGCCGTCGGATGGGATGGACCCTTTACCGATCCGCCTCTATTTCTTAGGGAACTTGCCGATCATGCCCTGCGCCTGGAAGCCCATTTCCAACGTCCCATCGACATCGAATGGGCGGTGGACCTCTCCGGGCGGCTCTTTTTCCTCCAGGTCCGGCCGCTGTTGATCGTGGCGGATGAAGATAAAGGCGGCAACGAAGTTCCCCTGGAGTATGCGGGCCACCCGGTGCTCCTGCAAGGCGGCAAGTGTGCCGCCGGCGGGGTGGTGAGCGGGCGAGTCTTGCAGCAGCGGTCGATCAGTCTCGAGACCGCAGCCCCGCCGCTCGAGCCCGATACCATTCTTGTCACCCGGACCGCCTCCACCACCTTCACCCCTTGGGTGAGCAAGGTCAAGGGCATCATTACCGATGTTGGCGGCACTGCCAGCCATCTGGCCTCGGTGGCCAGGGAGTTCGGCGTTCCCGCCTTGTTTGACACCAAGATTGCCACTGCAACCCTCAAGGACGGCGACACGATCACCCTCTGGGCCAGTCAAAACCTTGTTTATCAGGGCGAGGTGCAGGATCTACTGCGGGGCGTGCGCCAAACCAAGCGGCCGATTTTCAACAGCTCCGCCCACCTGCGGTTGCAGCGCTTGCTCGACGTCATTTCCCCGCTCAATCTCAACGACCCCAATTCGGCCACTTTCGCCCCGGAGAATTGCCGAACCCTCCATGACATTGTTCGCTATTGCCACGAGCTCTCGGTCCGGCAGATGTTCAACCTCGGCGAAACCATCGGTTACACCCGCAACGCGGTCCGCTTGAAGGTGAATATCCCCCTGATCCTTTTTGCCCTCGATATGGGCGGAGGCCTGCGCCCCGGCCTGACCACCTGCGATGACATCAATGCCCACGATGTTACCAGCCTCCCGTTCACCGCTTTATGGAGGGGGATCAGCTATCCGGGCATCAACTGGACCAGCGCCATCGCTGTTGGTGCCCAGGATTTCCTGGCGCTGATGGCGGCGGGGGTCCGGCCCCAGGACAATACCCGACTGGGGGGTGCCAGCTATGCCATCCTCTCCGCCGACTATCTCAACCTCAGCGTCCGCTTCGGCTACCATTTTGCCACCGTAGACGCCCTCTGCGGGGCCGACGCCGAACAGAATTATATCACCATGAACTTCGCCGGGGGCGCCGGAGCCTACCATGGCCGTTCGCTGCGCATCCAGTTTCTGGCGGACGTTCTGTCGCGGCTAGGGTTCGAAGTCACCATCAAGGGTGATCTCCTCGAGGCTTCGCTGCTTCGCCTCGAGCAAGGGGCCATGGAAAGCGCCCTCGACCAGTTGGGTCGCTTGTTGGGCACCAGCCGTCTCCTCGACATGGCCTTAAAAACCCCGGAGCAGGTGGCCACCCTCAGCGAATCCTTTTTCCGGGGGAAATACGATTTCCTCGAACCCGAGCGGGCCGACATCCCGGCCAACTTCTTTTTGATCACCGGCGATTGGAAAAACAGCGATCCCGGCATGGAAGCGGGCATCCTGCAGGACGGCTCCCGTTTCGTCTCCTCCATCTCCATCGGGGTCACCCAGACCATGGCCCGTTTCATGGGCAAACGCTACCAGGAGTTTCTCGATAACGTCGAGGCCTATTGCTACTTTCCGCTGATCATCGCCAAGGAGAGCAATATGAAGAACGGCAGCGCCCAGGTTTGGGTCAAACCCCTGGCGGGCACCATCGATCAGGCCGGCGGTCTGGCCTTTGCCATCCGTGACTGGGCCAATTATTTTGTTTTTCGCATCAACGCCCTGGAGGACAATGCCGTCTTGTTCGAGTTCAGGAACGGCAAACGTGTCGAGCGGCAGAGCGTCGACGTGGCAGTTGCTCGGGAGCAGTGGCATCGCCTGCGGATCGAGACCCAAGGGCGGTGGATTCGCGCCTTTTTAGGCGACCGGCAACTCATCGACTACCAAGCGGAACGCAACCTCGTCGGTTATCTCGGTCTCTGGACCAAGGCTGACTCAGTCGCCTTGTTCAAAGGCCTCACCGTGGATTTGCCCGACGGGCGATCTCACATCTTTCAATCACCTCGATAACATCATGGAAAAACAACAAGATGGTCCCGAGCAGATCTCTTTCCGCGAGGCCTTCAAGGTTTGGACCAAAATCGGCTTTCTTAGCTTTGGCGGGCCGGCCGGTCAGATAGCGCTGATGCACAAGATGTTGGTCGAGGAGCGCAAATGGATCGGCAACGACCGCTTTCTCCATGCCCTCAATTACTGCCACCTCCTTCCCGGCCCCGAGGCCCAGCAACTGGCGACCTACATCGGCTGGCTGCTCCACGGCACCAAGGGAGGTTTGGCGGCGGGCATCATGTTCGTTGTTCCCGGCATGCTGACCATCCTGGCGTTGACCCTGCTCTATGCCGGCTTTCAAAAGGTGGCGGCGGTACAGGCCTTGTTCTACGGCTTGAAGCCGGCAGTCTTGGCCTTGGTGGTCATGGCGGTGTTTCGCGTCGCCGCCAAGGCCCTCAAGACCCCATACCTGACGCTTTTGGCCGGTCTGGCATTTCTTGCCATGTTCTTTTACCAGGCACCATTCCCGGCGGTGATCGTTGCCGCCGGCCTGCTCGGTTATCTTGGCATGAGCTGGTGCCCACAACGGCTCGGTGATCGCTGCCCCCGATGGATCTGCGGTGACACCGCGGGCAAACAGAACCAGGACGAAGGCGGGATGATCGATCTCCTCCTCGCCAAGGAGAGTGACGGCCGGTTCTCCCCGACGTTTTTCCGCAGCCTCAGGGTCTTGGCCACCTGGGGTGTGATTTGGTTGGGTCCGGTACTGCTCCTTCTCCTCTTTCTCGGGTATGACCATGTATTTACCACTATTGCACTCTTCTTCAGCAAGATGGCCACGGTCACCTTCGGCGGCGCCTATGCGGTGCTGGCTTACATGGCTCAGGAGGCGGTGTCCGGCTATGGTTGGCTGTATCCCGGCGAGATGCTCGATGGCCTGGCCTTGGCCGAAACCACCCCCGGCCCGCTGATTCAGGTGGTGCAATTTGTCGGTTTCCTCGCCGCCTTCCGCGATCCGGGCATGTTGAACCCATACGTTGCCGGTACGCTTGGCGCCCTGCTCACCGTCTGGGTGACCTTTGCCCCGTGTTTTCTGTGGATTTTTCTCGGAGCACCCTATGTGGAACAACTCCGTCATAATCGGCTGTTGAACGGCGCCCTCTCCGGCATCACCGCCGCCGTGGTCGGAGTAGTCCTCAACCTGTCGATCTGGTTCGGAATGAACGCCCTCTTTGCGCAAACTCATCCGACCCATGCGCTGGGGGCAACCATCCCCGTTCCCGACTTGGCCAGTGCCGACTGGTTCGGCCTGATCCTCGCGGGCCTGGCCTTTCTTGCCATGAAATACGGCAAGCTCGGCATGATCACCGTCCTGGTTGCCTGCTCGGGCCTGGGATTTCTGTGGAAATTATCTTTTTAGGGGGAGAGCTATGAAAACGAGTATCACTGTTGCCCAACTCGCCGACCTGCAGGCCTCCGGCAAGACCATGACCATCCTCGACGTCAGGCGCAAAGAGGACTTTGACAAGGCTCCGCAGACCTTTGCCGGGGCTCCATGGAAGAACCCGGCGGAGGTGGATCAGTGGGCACAATCCCTGCCCGCCCAGCAGGAGGTCATAATCTATTGTGTGCGTGGTGGTTCGGTCAGTCAATCAGTTCAGCATCGCTTGGCTGAGCAAGGTTGTTCGGTGCGTTACGTCGAGGGGGGATTGGAGGCCTTGAACAAGACAGTTTAGTTTATGTTGATGGCAAAGGCTTGCCCATGGAGCCGTCCGCCTTGCCGTCCAAGCAAACGAAGCGCTCCGCAGGTGGCAAGGATCATGACCAGAATTCTCTCGCCCAGCCGACGCAGGGCCTTGAGGCTCTCCAGCCCGTTGCGGCAAGAGCAGAAGGGTGATGGTGGACGCAAGGAAAGACTGACAGCCCGACCATCACCGTCCCCACCATGCCCTTCCTGCTTCTGGTGATGGAGAAATACCACGAGCAGATCCTCCACAACTCTCCTGAGACGATCCGCTCGGCACTTTGAAAATAAGCCGATTGACGTTTTGATATTTTTTGTTTATAGGGTATACCCCTATACTCTAAATTTGAGGAGAACATTCATGGCTCTATGCGGAAACGAGCAGGACAAGGAACGTCTGATCAAGCGGCTCAATCGAATTGAGGGGCAGGTCAGGGGACTATCTGGAATGATCGAAAATGACAGAGACTGTATTGAGGTGCTTCGCCAGGTAGTCTCCGTTTCAGGTGCCATCCGTGGGGTTTGGACGCAAATCGTTGGAGATCATCTGCGAGGATGCATTCAAAACGCGACGCTTCAGGACGAGAATCGAGATCATCTAATCGATGAACTCATTGAGCATCTCGGGAAAATGCGGTAGAGGCTAAGGGCAAAAACAGAAAGACAGGAGCAGGATCTAATATGCATGTCGATATGATAAGACAGATAAGGCATGAACATGATTTTGATGGTGATGCCCATGACAACGAAAAGAGGACATTGAAAGTGATTGTCCTTACCGGCATCACTATGTGCGTTGAAATCATAGCCGGTGTCTTGACTGGATCTATGGCTCTTCTCGCTGACGGAATGCACATGGGTACCCATGCTTTTGCCTTGGGTATTACCTATTTCGCATATGTGATGGCGAGAAGGTTTTCAGGTTCGACGAAATTTGGTTTTGGAACCGGAAAATTTGGAATTCTGTCGGGCTATACCAGCGCATTGTTTTTGGGCGGTACGGCCCTGTATATGATAGTCGAGTCGTTTAGACGTTTTTTCAAGCCTGTACCTATCGCTTTTGACGAGGCTATTCTTGTCGCGATAGTCGGACTAGCGGTAAATGTTCTGAGTATCTGGATGCTTCGCGGCAAAGAAACCAATCATCACGGCCACAGCCATGATGATAATGACCACCATCATCATGACCATAATCTTCAGGCTGCCTACCTGCATGTTCTCGCCGATGCTTTAACTTCCGTCTTGGCAATTGTGGCGCTTGTATCGGGAAAGTTTCTGGGCTGGTCCTTTCTCGACCCGGCCATGGGGATTGTCGGCGGTGTTATGATAGCCAGATGGGCATGGGGCCTTCTCCACAGCAGCGCGTTCATTCTCCTCGACGGAAGCGGAGACAAGGACATACGGGATGCCGTCGTCAAGGCGATTGAATCCGATGGTGACAGCCATGTCGGCGATCTTCACATCTGGCCGCTCAATTCAAATGCTCTGGCGGCTGCGATAACAGTCGTCACAAAGGAAAACCGAAACCCACCGGAGTACCGTTCCCGACTCGAACATATCGCCAAGCTACAACACACGACGATTGAGATTCATAATTGTACCAATCAGCTTTGCGCTTGCAATCAGAGCTAATGCCGGTTTTCCGTGCCGATGGAGTATAAGGTCATACTGTCTTGCTCTCAAGAGAAGATCCATTCGGCGCACAACTTAATCCACGTTTGTACATGATTTTTCCATTTCGACATACAAAGACACAACACTTCCTGGCGCTTATGGTGGGAGTGGTCTTTCTGTGCGTGTCACTTTGGCAGTCTTCCCATGTCCATCATCAACATGGTTCTGAAGATGCTGAGCATACTTGCAGGCACATCTCTTTTGTGTTCGGGCTCTTCTCCGACGGGCATCCGGGCGATGCAGAGCCCCACGGGGAACACAGTCACGATGTGCCGGATAAAACTGCACATGCATATAAACAAAAGACCGGCGGAAAAACTCTTCGCGACAAAGCGGATTTTGATTATAAATTGAAGACGTTCGCCGTTTTCTGTAGTCGGCATACCGCAGTTCCCACCGCAAAAGACAGCACCAATCAAGCTCTGTATGTCATGGGAAGCAGTGGAGCATGGCTTGACGCTCGTCCCCCCGCCCGCGCGCCTCCCACCAGCTCTAGTCTTGCCTGATCATCTCGCTATATTCATCCAAGCAACCAGTTTTTTAAATAGGATCGCCTATGAAAATGTTCAAAAACTACCCAGCCGGGAGTGGCCTGGTGTGGTGTCTTGTCCTGTTGGCGCTTGTCCTTGTTAGCGCGGTCGAGGCGCTCGCCCACGGCGTGACGGCAGGTGACAAAGGATATATCCAGGAAATCAGCGGCGTCATGACCCTGCCGTTTATCTATCTGGGGGCCAAGCACATGGTCACCGGGTATGACCACATTCTTTTTCTCTTTGGGGTCATTTTCTTTCTCTACCGCCTCAAGGACATCGGCATCTACGTCACCCTGTTCGCCGTCGGGCACTCGGTGACGCTGATCACCGGGGTTCTGATGGATGTCAGCGTCAGCGCCTACCTCATAGACGCAATCATCGGTCTGTCCATCGTTTACAAAGCACTGGACAACATGGGGGCGTACCAGCGTTGGTTCGGTTTTCAACCTAACGCAAAGTTAGCCACACTTGTTTTCGGACTCTTCCACGGGTTCGGTCTGGCCACTAAGATTCTGGAATATAATGTTTCCGCCGAGGGTCTGGTGACGAATTTGGTCGCCTTCAATGTGGGAGTGGAGTTGGGGCAGCTCATGGCCCTGGGCTTGATTCTTATTGCCATGGGGTACTGGCGGCGCACCAAGGGGTTCATGCGCCACGCCTATGGCGCTAACGTACTGCTCATGACAGGAGGTTTCCTGCTCGTGGGATACCAGTTGACCGGCTATTTCGTCTCCTAGCCCAACCAAATAATTACTCAGAAAAGGATATAAAACCATGCAGCATGCACCAAATCCAGTGGATCTGCCTTCAAGCGCAAAGCTCATCAAGTCTACCATTGTGGCCGCCGTGGTGGCCGCTATCCTCCTGGTCGTTACCATTTTGCCCGCCGAGTATGGGATCGATCCAACCGGGGTCGGCAAGGTTCTGGGATTGACCAAAATGGGAGAAATTAAGACATCCCTGGCGCAGGAAGCGGCAGCTCAAGGCACCGGTGAGCCTGCCACCATACTGCCCGTTCAACCAATTCAGGACGTTGTGCCGAAACAGGTCGAGACGGTCACCGCGCTTCGCAAAGACGGCGCGGGATCAGCCTTGTCCCCCAACGAGGGAAGGGAAATCAACTTGACATTGGAGGAAGTCAAGACTTCCCTGGTACAGGAAGCGGTGGCGCAGGGTTCCAATGAGTCTGCCGCCACACAGCCCGTTCAACCAGTTCAGAACATTGTGCCGAAAAAACAGGTCGAGACGGTCAACGCGCTTCGGAAGGACAGCCTGGAATTAACCTTGCTCCCCAACGAGGGAAAAGAAATCAAACTGACATTGAACAAAGGGGAGCGGGCACGCTATGTCTGGTACACAGATGGGGCCGCCGCCAACTTCGACGGTCACTCTGATTCGGTCAAGCACAAGATCGATTACAAGAGCTGGCAGAAAGGGCGCTCCGAGCGCGAAGAAGGGGAGCTTGTAGCAGAATTTGATGGTAAACATGGTTGGTTCTGGCGCAACCGCACCTCAAAGTCAATGAAAATCACTCTGGAGGTGGAAGGGGAACACTCTGACATCGATGAGGTTATCTGATCCTTATTAATTTAATCGAATCAAAACGCCCGTAGTTTGTTGCGGGCGTTTTGATGTATACTTTATACTTCTCTGACACTGGGGAAAGAGATTTGGGTCAGGAGGGAGTTGCCCCCCGGAAACAAAAAAACCTTGAGGAATAGACAGTATTCCGACAATGGACAACCTGCCCGAATCAATGCCTATCCCAGGAATGTGGCCGGCTCCGAGGTACAGTAGGCCCGCAAGAACCTGTGGCTGAATGCCCGTCAGCAAGGCCTTACTGGCGGGCGTTGCCGCACCAAAGAGACAGGCCAAGACCAGCCCGATTCCCAGAAGTGCTATGGTGTGACGCTGGATTTTAATCGAGCTCACTTTTCTGGGTATCCATCAAGAATTCTAATGCTGTATATCTTCCCGACTCGTACGGAGTGCAGGATGTCTCCCCGTGCCGATGAACTCAGGCTCTTTGCCTTGCAAAGCCTCATAAATTACCGGAATGTACCATGATTTCATTAGTAATCTTGAAAAGATTAACTGTATTGCAGCCAGGTATCGCGAAGATACTCAGGAAACATATCAACTGGACAACTCGGCCTTTCGCTTTTTTACTGCCAAGAATAATCTCATTTGCCCAATAGACATTTCGGTGACTAATGGCATGTTTTGCTGAAAATGGACTCAGTGAGTTTGGGCCAATACCAGTTATTTGCAAGAAATGCTATTATTTCCTCTGTCTTTATGGCATCGATGTGTCTGTTCTGATAACGATGTCCGAGCTTTCCAATAATAAACTCGTAATTTACAAGAGTATTGGGCCGAGAATTGATTTTGTGGTAATCAATACAATAGGTGATGGCATCGGCTAGTTTCATGTATTCCTCCTTTCAGGTTGATTTTAGTCCTGAAAGAAAGAATTACATCTTTTAGGCAAAATGTGACGGGGAGTCCTGACGTCAAATCGCCAATTTTACAAGTTCACATATCTCCTATCAATTTTGACCGGATTGTTTCGGAAAGGTAATTGTAGCGGCCAAAAACATCCGGATCCGCAATCAAGTTACTTCTGGGCCCCACAATAAATGAGAATAAGAATAGGCCCCGACCCACATTAAACGATAATGGACCCACATTTAGTGATACTGGGCCCGCAATAATCGAGACTAAGGTTCAAGGCTCAACTCGCAACATAACAGTAGTTATCACTGCTGTCTCACAGTTAATTCCACAATAAAAGTTGCGGAGAAATAATCAGTTGGGGTTTGTCAGGCGGCTTAAGCAACTCGGTTAATAATCGTCGAATGTCAACATACTGGGTCATTATGCGTTCACGTTGTCTGATGCCATCATAATTGGAAAATTCTAATCAGCCGGTTGAGATGTTGGCGAGTGCTTTAGCGTGGGTTTTCGTTCCATTGGGCTTCAAACCCCATATACAGCAACCACCTATACTCAAAAAAGACCTGTTGCTAACGTGGAAAAACCACAAGATTGTCTACTTCCGGGAAGATTCCGATGTATTCACCGATGGTGTGGTTGTGATGGCTGGATACAAGAGCCTGGCATTGCTCTCCTGAAGATAATTCGAGTTGGTAGAGAATATTTGGGCCGCGAAATGATTTGTGGACCACCTTCGCTTGCACCTGAGCATTCTCTACATGCAAAACATCCTCAGGGCGAACGAGCAGATCAACCTCACAGCCAGATTCACATGGTAGTGAAAGGTTACCTTTCAGCAATCCCAGGCCGCTTTCAATCTGACCGGGTCCTGTGACTCTTCCTGTTACCAGTACTCCGTCGCCGACGAATGTCGCAACCTCAAGACTTGCCGGTCGATGATATACGTCATAGGCATTGCCCCACTGCTGCATTGTGCCGTAGAACAGTACCCCAATCTTATCCGCCACTGAAAAAGCCTCATGCTGGTTATGGGTCACCATCAGCGCAGTAATACCTAGCTCTTTGAGGATATCCCGAACTTCAACTGTGAGTCTGTCACGTAACAATGAGTCAAGATTGGAGAATGGTTCATCGAGCAGGAGTAACTCCGGTTCAGGTGCCAGGGCTCGTGCAAGCGCCACTCGTTGTTGCTGACCGCCCGAGAGTTCATGTGGATATTTATTTGCGGCATCAGCCATACCCACAAGTTCCAGCATTGTTTTGACTTTTTCTTTACGTAACCGAACAGATTTGCTGCGAATACCGAATGCAATATTCTGGATAGCTGTAAGATGTGGAAAAAGTGCGTAATCCTGAAAAACCATGCCTATGGATCGTTTTTCGGGGGGAACACTTAGGTTAGGGGCTGAGACAATCTTGCCTGCAATTTGCACTTGCCCTTTATCGATTGCTTCAAAACCGGCAATTACGCGAAGCAGTGTGGTTTTGCCACAACCGCTTGGTCCCAGGAGACAACCAATTTCTCCTTTGGTCATTGAAAAACTTACTTCACTGGCGACTTGATTCGTCCCGAATGACTTGCATACCTGCTCGACTTGCAGAAGTGGCACTGTTTCTTGCATAATTATTTCTCAGATTGCCGTATGAGGAGAACTACCGGGATAATTGATGCCATTACCAGATATAATCCTGGCAGTGCAGCTCTTTCCCACTCACCTTCACTGGTCAATTCATAAATTTTGATAGCCAGGGTGTCCCAGCCAAAAGGGCGCGTCATGAGAGTGATCGGCATTTCTTTTACGACATCAACCATCAGCAGAATAAGCGCCGTTAACAGTCCTTTTCGTAATAATGGTAGATGAATGTTAAGGATCAGCTTTATCCCTTTAACGCCCATGAGACCTGCAGCTTCATCCAGATTTGGGCTGATGCTTTGCATGGCACTATCCACAGCCCCAAAACCAGCAGCCATAAAACGCACCATATAGGCCATAAGCATCACGATGACAGTTCCCTGTAATAAAGGGCCGGTTTGTATATTGAATATGTTTTGCAGCAGAGTTTGCAGGTGGTTGTCAAACCAGGCAATGGGCAAAAATATCCCTACAGCCAGGACCGTCCCCGGAAGGGCATAGCCAATAGTGGAAATTTTACAGAGCACCAGATTCAGGGTTCCCGGTGACCTTCTCTTGGTGTAGCTGAGAAGTATTGCAGCGGAACAAGTGAGTAGCGCGGCTCCTGCTCCGAGAAAGAGCGTACGCCCGGTTTGAGTCATATAGCTGGGAAGGTCACCCGCACCGTTGGCCTTCACAACCCAGAGTCCAAGCTGTAGCACAGGCAGTACAAATGCAACGATCACCACAACAGAACAATAGCATGTCGCTGCCAAGGCTTTTTTGCCGTGCAGTGTAATTCTACTGTGTACACTGCTGCTTCTGGCACTTGAAAAATATCTCATTCTCGAGCGATACATCGTGTCGATAAGTACCAGCAACATTGCGAAAACAACAAGTACCGAAGAGAGCTGTGCCGCAGCCTGTAGAGAAAAAAAGCCAAACCAGGCCTTATAAATTGCCGTAGTAAACGTATCGTAATTGAAAATGGAAACGGCACCAAAGTCAGCAAGAGTCTCCATTAAGACAAGGGCCAGACCACTCGCAATCCATGGTCTTGCCATCGGTAAGGCAACCTTCCAGAAAGCTGCCCAGGGTGCAATGCCAAGAGTACGCGCGGCTTCTATAAGTCCTCGTCCCTGGCTGAGAAACGCTGATCGGCTGAGAAGATACACATATGGATAAAGAGTGAGGCTGATACACAATATGACAAACGGAGTAGATCTTACCTCGATCATGGTTCGCTCGAAGCCTGGCAAGGTACGCATAGCGGTCTGTACAGGTCCTGCAAAATCCATCACGCCTATAAAAATGAATGCCATTACATAGGCTGGTACGGCCATTGGCAGCGTTAGTGCCCATGAGAAAAATGAACGTCCGGGAAATGAGCAGGCGCCAGTTAACCAGCCAAGAGATACTCCAAGGCATGCGGTACATATCAAAACGCCGCTGCTCAACCAGAAGGTGTTGAGCAGCAGCGATGTAAGTACAGTTTCAGCCAGATGATGCCAGATTTCCTGTTCAGGCTGAAAGAGAGAGGCAAATATTACCCCGATGGGGACCGCTACCAGTCCGGCCAGGATGACAGCGGATAGCTGCCAACCATCCAGCCGGATCGATAATATATTGAAATGCCTTTGCATGAGAGAATGTTTATTTATAGTCCGCACGATCCATCAGCATGATAGATTCACCCTGTAATTCTCCATACTTTGCTACATTCATTTGGTTACCGGTGAATGTTCCCCATTCAGCAACAACCGGGTCAAGACTCACTGTTTTATTCACCGGATATTCCATATTCAACCCGGCAAACCGACCTTGTGCTTCTTCACCCGAAAGCCACTCAAGCAGCTTTATTGCAGCTTCTTTATGCTTGGCATGACTGGTTATGCCTGCGCCACTGACATTCATGTGTACGCCATTGGTGTCCTGGTTTGGCCAGAAAATTGCCAATGGTAATTCAGGCTTCTCCTTCATCAGGCGACCGAAATAATAGGTGTTCACCACGGTAACGTCACCGATTCCTGCAGCAACGGCTTCAAGGGCCTTGGTGTCGTTGCTGAAAGGGTCGGCTGCGAGATTAGCCACCCAGCCGGCAACAATCTTCTCTGCCTTCTCCGAGCCATGTTCGGCTATAAGGGAGGCAACAAGTGACTGGTTATAGACTTTTTTTGAGGTACGGAGTACCAGTCGTTTTTTCCAGTTCTCATTGGCTAGGTCTTCGTAGGTTGTAATTTTCCCGGCAGCATCTGAGGAGGTGTTATAAACGATAGTTCGGGCGCGCACTGAAAGGCCGAACCACATGTTTTCAGGGTCCTGAAGATTTTCAGGGACATTTGCTTCAAGCACCTCTGAGCTTACAGGCTGCAAGACCCCTGCTTGTGCAGCCTGCCAGAGGTTTCCTGCATCGACGGTAATAAACATGTCAGCGGGTGTGTTGGCGCCCTCCGCCTTGAGTCGTTCCAGCAACGCTCCGGCATCACCAGTGATATACTTCACCTTAACGCCTGTCTTTTTCGTATAGGCCTCGAAAATTGGCTGTATGAGATGCTCATTGCGAGCTGAATAAACAACTATTTCCTCTTCACCTGCAGAGATGAAATTTGGAAGGCCTATGCAGAGTAGCATCGTTACAGCAAGTATTCTGGACAACATTCTGTGCTCCTTGAAATGAATTTGGGGAATTTGAATATGACTTCCAAGATTTATTCTTTGGAGCCACATAATTATTTAGGGCATCCTAATTTATAAAAAGGTTAGAGTCAACCAAAAAACCACATAGTGGTATTTTTTCGGTTCGAAAATGTTTTATTATCTAGGATGGGTTGACGCTGTTGTTTGAATGGACGCTTCCAAAGGCGGGCTCAAAATCACCTTTAAATGCGGAAGAGAGGTGAAAGTTTGAGTTTAGAATGTAATTTTGAAAATCAGCTTTTCCGGACCCTGTTTTATCGCACAGCAGATGAGGGAATTAAGCATTCTTTTAATTCGAAATGCCGATCTTAAGATCCACCACTTTGAATACTTATTAAATTATTAACCAGATAGGAGACCACTCAAAAACAATCCTGAGCCAGGCGTCTCCGAGAAAGCCCAGGGTCTCTATAATAGAGAGGTGCTGCTGTGCGCTGATGATTGTAGCCGATATTGAGTCGGTTTCTGAGTGTTGTCCTCTTGGGACGGTATTGAAGGTACTGCTTTCCTGTCAATCCCCCAACTTGAGGTTCCTATTTTCCTGATGAAGCCTGAACCTTATTCTCGATTAATGTGGGCACGATCTCACTATTGCGGGCCAATTATCACCTAATATGGTCCATTATCGTTTAATGTGAATCCAGCCTGTTTCATATTCTCATCTATTGTGGGCCAAGTATCAAATTTGTCTGGTTGCTGATGGATGCTCAAAACAATATCTGATTACGTACAAACCTAAGCCAATTTTTTTCGGGTGGGTGCTCACTCTGTGATACCCCTCCTGTGGCAACCTACTTCCAAGCCTGATCAAGGAGGGGGCTACCATGTGTAAAAACAAAATTCAATTTCAACCAGGTCTCAGTTTGCAAAGTTTCTTATCTCAATTCGGAACGGAAGATCAATGTCGCAACGCCTTGGTTCGTTGGCGGTGGCCGCAAGGCTTTGTTTGCCCATCATGCGGCCATACAAAGTATTGCCTGTTGAAAACCAGGGATCTTTTTCAATGCAACAGATGCCGAACACAGATCTCTATCACAGCAGGAACCATATTTGCCTCAACCAAACTCTCGCTGACCACTTGGTTCCTTTCGATCTATCTGATTACACAATCAAAGGTCAGCGTATCTGCACTGAGTCTCAAGCGGACAATAGGTGTTTCATATAACACTGCTCTTTTGATCAAGCATAAAATACAGCAGGTTATGAAAGAGCGTGATGATAGCAAGCCTCTCGATGCTGCATATATCCAGGTAGACGATGCCTACTGGGGCGGCAAAAAGCGTAATGGCAAGCGAGGAAGAGGCGCTACCGGGAAAATCCCTTTCGTCGCAGCAGTATCTATAGGTGACAAGGGTCGTCCACTCGCAATTCGTTTCAGCCAAGTGAGTGCATTTTCCAAGAAATCAATCAAAGCTTGGGCTGATAAGCACCTGGCTCCGAAAAGAAATGTGGCACCGATGGCCTCGAATGCTTCACTGCTTTTAAAGAGTGTGGTCATGAACATATTGCAATAATCACCGGAGGCGGTCCTCAAAGCGTTGAGATGCCAGAATTTAAATGGGTAAACACGATTATTGGCAATGTAAAAAACGCCTTGCACGGTACTTTTCATGCGATCAGCAAAAAGCATTTTCCGCGCTATCTCGCTGAGTTTTGCTACCGATTCAACCGGCGGTACAACCTGGAGCAGATGGTAGCCCGCTTCGGGTACGTCGCGGGCCCGGCGATATTGCTCCTTCATGGCGTCGGCGACAGCGCCCTCGATTGGCAGTGGATCATGCCCCGACTGGCCGACCGGTTCCGGCTTATCGCCCCCGACCTGCCGGGATATTCGATCGGGGCCGGCAACGGCATCGTCCACACTCCGGCCAATTACAGCAGGCTCCTGTGGATGTTCGTAACTGCTCTTCCAGGAAATTGCCCAGTACCTCGGAGAAACTAGCCGGGTTTTCATTCAATGTGCACCTGCGGGGGGGGAAATCGATCCCGATCTCTTCCTTCTCTTGTTGAGCATTGCGGCCAAAGGTAACTTCGTCCTGAACAGAGAAGAGAAGACAAGCAAACCCTCTCAATCGAAAGGATGACATGACAAATGTTGACGTGTCCTAAGTCAACTTCCCTCATTTTTCTGTTTGCTAATTTGACAACCACTCTATGAAAACTGAAAAAAAAGGCGCTAATGCTGCCTTTCTGGAGCGCCAGATAATGAAAGAGGTGCTTGAGGAATTGCAGGTCATCCGGGCAAAGATGATTGACGATGTTGCCAAACATGCATCTCGTCTCAATAAAATTCATCACAATTACCGGGAGAGTGCGGAAAATCTGCTCCATTATCTTGTGCTGCGGCGGAGTGACCGGCGTCATCTCCAGCAGCATTTGGCCGTGTTGGGCCTGTCGTCCCTTGGGCGATCTGAATCACATGTGCTGGCTACCATTAATGCGGTTATCAGAGCGGTTCGACGCTTACAGGGAAAGGGTAAACCTTCCTTGCCCAAAGAAGAGGCAACGGTTGATTTTGCCCTCGGCGAGCAGCTCCTGAGCGACCACACGGAGTGCCTTCTGGGTGCTGCGGCGCAGGGAAGAGGCGTTCGGATCATGGTCACCATGCCGAGCGAGGCTGCCCTTGATTACGAACTGGTGCATAATCTTCTCCAGCAGGGCATGGAATGCATGCGCATCAACTGCGCTCATGATGATGCCACTGCTTGGTTAAGGATGATCGAGCATCTGCGACGGGCTGAGCTTTCCCTGGGACGATCCTGCCGAGTAGTCATGGACGTGGCTGGCCCAAAACTGCGTACCGGTCCATTCGAACGTAGACCTGCAGTAGTACGGATTCGACCCAAACGCGATACGTTCGGTCGGGTTATCGCACCTGCCCGTGTATGGCTCACCGCAGAATCCGCGCCGTGCCCACCGCCGTCACCGCCAGATGCCTGTGTCCCGGTTTCCGCCGAATGGCTGGCCAACCTCCGGATGAATCAGCAGGTCCTACTTACCGATGCCCGGGGTGCCAACCGTACAATGACAATCCTGGAAATGACCGATTGGGGATGCTGGGGAGAGTTAAGCAAGACGACCTACCTGGTTCCCGGGACTGTACTGCGGAGTAAAACGGGCGATGGGGGGGAGGAACAGGAGACTATTGTCAGTGACCTGCCGTCTGACGAGGGTCGGCTCATACTTCGGCTGGGCGATATGCTGATACTGACCCGGGATCTTCGAACCGGTCGTCCTGCGACCTATGACAGTAACGGCCAGCTCCTCACTCCGGCAAGGATAGGGATGACCATCCCTGAGGTTTTTGATGATGTCCATCCCGGAGAAACAATTTGGTTTGACGACGGCAAAATTGGTGGCGTTATCGAGATGATTGAAAAAAGTCAGGTTCTGGTCAAAATCACCCACGCTCGTCTGTCCGGGGAAAAGCTGCGGGGTGATAAGGGCATTAATTTTCCCGACAGCGTGTTGCGGTTACCTGCCCTGACCGAAAAGGATATTAAAGACCTCGCCTTTATTGCCCGGCATGCCGATGTGGTTGAGCTGTCGTTTGCCAACAGTGCCAAAGATGTTCAATTGCTTCATCGAAACCTTGTACGCTTGGGAAAACGCCAGCCTGCTATCGTCTTGAAAATTGAAACCAGGAGTGGCTTCGAAAACTTGCCCACTATGCTGCTAACCGCCATGCGGATGCCATGTTGCGGGGTGATGATCGCCAGAGGCGATCTGGCTGTTGAGTGCGGATTCGAACGCATGGCCGAAATACAGGAAGAGATCCTTTGGATATGCGAGGCGGCCCATGTGCCGGTAATTTGGGCCACTCAGGTCCTCGAGTCGCTTGCCAAAGATGGTATGCCGTCCCGCGCCGAGATCTCCGACGCATCTATGGGCCACCAGGCCGAATGTGTCATGCTCAACAAAGGCACTCATGCGGTGACTGCAGTTCGGATGCTGGATGGGATTCTCCGGCGGATGCAGGCACACCAGTTCAAGAAACGGGCCATGCTCCGGGAGTTGAATCTCGCGCATTCTTTGAAAGCCGATCCCGAGGATGAGCGCGAGGCTAGTTGTTGATGCTGTATATTTGTCTCCTGTTTCAACTATTCTGTATGACAGCAGAAATCTACCCCCCCGAAAAGTCGAGAATTCGACGAATACATGCCCTTGTCCAAGATACAAAATTACCATTTCATCTCACATGTTCCTCGACTGAGCTTACTACTGAAAGATTGCTGGCCAATATACATCTGTGTTGGTTACAAGTACCTGTAAGAAAAAAACCGAGCTTGAGGATCTGAAACTTAGGGCTGAGCTGAAAGAAAAAACGGTGTCAGAGTTACTTAGAGAGAAGGTGTTTGAAATTCTTCAATCGCCATTGTTTTTTTTGATTCAGCCCGAGTTTTTCCAAGTGTGAGAGTAGATCCGGTAGCCTGAGGACTGGCCCTTCATAGGCGATATAACGCAGATGACACCGTCCGGTATGTTCCCCAAGTACGAACCGATTGGGTGAATTTAAACAAACGACACTAGAGTTGCATAGGAAATTTCAGATGTTGTGCTAGATAATCAGTTAATTATCTTGCACCAGGAAGGGCAGTTATTGCGACAGGGCGAGCAATCCGAACAAATTTTCTCGCTCCAGGCTGCTTATTATGCCGATTGGCTCAAAAAGATAGCATTCCGGAACCTAAGTCCTCTCCAAAACATGTATAAACTGCATACGTATTATCCGATTCATCAAGGTAAAAGGAGCCATTTTTCGATTCACCTTCAAAGCTTTCTGCTTCGACCAAGGAATCCCGAGGATGATTCCCAGCTGAAGTAACAATGGGTCCAAATCCGTGATGAACTGCACCAGATCTCCTTTCTTAAATCGGAGCTTTTCAGGATTTCGACCATAAAATCGTTTCTCTCTATCCGAGTGTTGCCCGAGAAAGTTGCCAGCTACGCTACGACATCTTCACCGAAGCAGCCAGCCGGCGAGATGTTGAGCCGATTGTCATAGAAAAAGACTTCTGGGTCTGCTGGACGCTGAAAAGACTCTTTACCGATCCGCAAATCGCCCCACACCCAAAGTGGCACGTCCCTCTCGAAAGCCTATGGGGGTCGTCTCAGAAAACAGAAAAATCGTACGCTATGCCGTTTGCAGTGGCCGCAGCGGCCTGAACTTGCCCGAGCAGATCTTGGCGTCGCTACGCCACAGGTAATCGCCGGTCAGATTAATGTGCTCCCACTCAGCGGCGTCAAGTATTGCATCAGGGCGTCATCGACGGCTTGACCGTAGCCACGCAATGCACTCGCAGCGTGTTCCAGGTAAACCGTGTTCCACAACACGATGGCGGCCGTCACCAGATTGAGGCCGCTGGCGCGGTAGCGCTGCTGCTCGAAACTGCGGTCGCGGTTTTCACCCAGGCGGTTGAAAAACACGGCACGGGCCAGCGCGTTGCGCGCCTCACCCTTGTTCAGCCCGGCATGCAAGCGGCGGCGCAGCTCGACGCTTTGCAGCCAGTCCAAGATGAACAGCGTGCGCTCGATGCGGCCCAGCTCTCGCTGCGCGACCGCCAGGCCGTTCTGGCGCGGGTAAGCTGGCAAGCTTTCTGAGCATCAGCGAGGCTGTCCGTGGCTTGCTTGATTGAGGCGACCAGCCGGAACGTGCCGCAGAATTTCATCCCATGGGCACGGACGTGCTTGATGTTGAGCGTGCCGCCGATCATAGCGTACGATTTTTTCCGTTTTCTGAAGAGACCCCTTTTTGACCTGCGGGGTAAAACTACCGCCATTTCACGACCTGCGGCATAAAACTACCGCTTCTGAAAACCTATCAGATTCACGATGTCGCAATGTAAGTAATTGTGATTTTGATTTTGTGACTATGTGTAATATTGAATTTGTGTTCACGACCTGCGGGGTAAACTATAATACATGTAATACGCTGTAAACAGCCTGTATGTTAAGGATTCAATGTTTACATCTGAAGTGGGAGATG
>Ga0209024_1000905_pt1 | contig 34703 bp, 38 predicted proteins | sample AutmiccommunBRH5_FD_187380 | JGI IMG/M metagenome (GOLD analysis project Ga0209024, IMG submission 187380) | Deep subsurface microbial communities from Mt. Terri, Switzerland - Autotrophic microbial communities BRH/5 (SPAdes) (version 2) | ecosystem: Environmental > Aquatic > Deep subsurface >...
CAATGCTACTGGCACATACCTCACCCCTCGGATGGGCACATATCCTCCTCACAGGCGAATACAGGTGGCCAAAACAGTAAACCAAGGGGCTTAACGTACGATCCTGCACTCTCCGGTATCAGACCCCTTGATACGACGACCGCAGGCGGGAAATTGATCTTCCATATCTTTGGCGCGTTGGCCGAATTCGAGCGATCCGTGATCCGTGAACGCACCCGCGCCGGACTCAAGGCCGCCCGTGACCGTGGCCGAAAAGGGGGCCGACCCCCTGCCCTTTCCACTGCTGACCTAGCGGCGGCCAAGGCCATGCTCCGCGATCCGGAGATCACGGTTGCGGAGGTCGCGCGGCGGATGAATGTATCGGCAGCTACGCTCTATCGCCATCTACCTGGCGGACGTGGCGGTGTGACCGAGTAAAAAGCAATCGGCACTATCGATAACGATATGACTGTGCACAAGTGCACGGTTGCACAATCAGGGCTTGCCCCGCTTCTCAAACCAGCTCTGGCAGAATTTTACGAAGTGCCGCTCGGGGCTCTTGGGCACAATCTCATTGTCCCCCAGCCACATGCGCCATTCCTGTTCAAGGTAGTGCACGTCCCAGCCAGGCGAGACGTTGCGGGCATCACCATAGGCGTCCGCGTCGAGATGGCCGGTCCAGGGTTCAGACGCCGTGAGCGCCCCCTTCATCGTGCCCCGGTTCTGGAAGGTTGCCATATCAGATGATTCATCAAACGATACAAAGTAGTCCGGCAGGTGATCACTTGCTGCAAGCTCGCGCAGTGAGCGACGAAACTCCTTCGGAGACGACTTCGATCCGGATTTTTTCAGGAGAATATCAAGCGAAACTTTCCATGAGGCCTGCTGGCCGCAATGCTTTCGCACCAGTTCGTATATCCGCCGTTCGATTGGACGGCGCAGCCGGAAATAGTCCCGATGAAGCGTCAGAACCTCATTGTGCCGGATGGCATTGAAGACCCAATCCGATAGAGTAATCTCGCAGGATAAAAGGCGTCCGTTGAGCCCATGTTTACGACGGATCGAAGACGCATCTATCAAGCCAAACGTATCAGTTTGTTCCTCATCGCCCGTGCGAATGTTGGTAGAAATCGTTGTACCACGAATACGCTCAATGGCGTCCTGCAACGCTTCATAGTCCTTACCCGCTGTTCCACGATTGGCGAAAATCAAAAGGTCCCGGCTGTTTATCCTTACCCGTTTTGAAACAGGCTCGTTGTTCTTCAGTTTCGCCATGATCTGCGAAATGCAGTAGATCAGTATATCCTTGTCATAGATTGTCGCGAGCCCCTTCACACTAGGTGTTACTTGTAACCATTGACCATTGTGTTCATATCGGCGGATGCTTGTTTCAGGCTTTTTGGACAAGGAGTAAAACGGATGCTCCATCTGCGGCATCACGTCTTTTAGAACAGCGTCTGCCACATCGCAGATGAACAAGTCATGCTGCGGGTGGCGCTCGGGGATCAGAGCAAGCTGTTGCGGATTCGGGGTTTCAGACACCATGACTGATATTCGGGGTTTCACACACCAAAGTCAAAACCTTTCGGGGTTTCACACACCGGCTGGTCAGATTCGGGGTTTTAGACACCGTTTGGGGGTTTAGTTACCGATCAGGCACGCACATTCGGGGTTTCACACACCCAAGGATAGATTCGGGGTATCAGACACCAAAGTTCGGGGTTTCAGACACCGAGATTCGGGGTTTCAGACACCATTTATGTCTTAAACATGCTAGAAGCACTCATAAAAACAGAAACTTACATGATTTCCGGAATCGCTTAACACTGAATCTAACACATATTTAACACCCTCTTGCTGAACCTGGCCTGTGGGTAAGTACTGAGAAGCTGGCAAAACCACCAACCGCAGCACCAGGTGGAAACGCAAAAAGGCTTGGCAGGGAAAGCAGAACGGCCAGGATGGCCCCCTACCCTCTACGTCTTCGGGAGGCGATGACCGCAGCTCTTGCCGTCTCATCGCTCCACAGAAGGCGATCAATCTTGCCCTGCCCTATCTTGTCCCGTTTGCGCCGGATCGGCTTTCCGACCTCAAGTGGTGCCAGAGGCCGCGTACAGCGCGGTAATATCTCAACAGTACACGCCATCACCTGAACATGCGCCCAGCCATAGCGATCAAATTTGAGGATTTGCCCCGTCACCGTCCGATGTCCCAGGATCACCGGCGGCTTCTTCGAGGTCTTTGCTTGCGGCTTCCAGACAGGTTCCCGCCAGCGGATCACATCGGCTTCAATGAAGTCTTTCCCGCATTTTACCCATTCCACGCATCCCCCGATCAGACTGTGCCATTGTGCACAGGTGCACGCCTGCACGAGAAATCTTGACGGGCACCCCTCTCTCTTGATATTGATCGTAATTGCAATTGTGCACAAGTGCAGGATTGCAGAAACACAGAGGTGCACATGAAAACGATCGCAATCGCAATGCAAAAAGGCGGTGTCGGTAAATCCACCCTCACCCGGTCCTTGGCCGTTGCGGGTGCCGCGTCCGGCCTGAATGTCCTGACGCTCGACATGGATTCGCAACAATCCATCACGCAATGGGCCGATCGTCGGAGCGCAGAACTCCCGCTGGTACGGTTTGTCACTGAAATCGATCTGCCGAAGGTCCTGAAACAAGCAGAAGAGGCCGGATGCGATCTGGTCATCATCGACACGCCGCCTGCGCGCAGTACAGAAGCACCGGCAGCCGTCGAATATGCAGACCTCGTGCTGATCCCGTGCTCACCCGACATTGAAGCCTATGAACAACTCCCGAGAACCGCGCGCCTTGCGCGGACAACGGGCAAACCCGCCGCTGGCGTGCTGACACTCGCGCAGCCCAACAGCCGGAGCGAAGCAGAAATTGCCCGCGAAATCTTTGCGAAGCTCAATTTGCCCATGGTGCCCGCCATTCTGCATCGCCTCAAAGTCCATCGGGATGCGAGCCGGGAAGGGCTTTCGGCCCAGGAGATGGAGCCCGACAGCAAAGCTGCGCAGGAAATCCAGGAGATTTGGGACTGGGTTCGTGCAGAACTGCAATTGGGCACAAGTGCACGTGTGCACAAACAAGCTAAAGTGAGAGGTTAATCACCATGGCAAAGAAACCCACTGCCGCCGCCTTCTTGAAGAATATGGGGATGGCCGACGACGATGAACCCGCCACCAACGCACGTCCTCAGGCCGTCAAGACCACATCCGTCAGCAAGCCAAAGGGCCGAGCGGGCCTCAAGCACATTGGCGGCTATTTCGACAAAGAAACGGTTGAGCAGGTCGCAATACTCCGCGCTAGGCTCGATCTCGACAACTCGCAACTCATCAAACGTGCCATAGAAGAACTTTACAGCCGCGAGCTGGCCGCCCGTAAATTCGGCGACCGCTGATCATTTGCAATCGTGCACGGGTGCACCTGTGCACAATCCGGAGAGAAAACGATGCCAGACCCGGAACCCGACGCTGACACTCTGGCGCGGCTCGCGGCATGGGAGGAAGGGCAGGGGGCGTTTGATGACCCCGCGTCCCATCCTGACCTTGCCCGTATGCGTGCAGATTTTGACGCTTTGCCTGAAACACGTGCCCTCCAAGCCATTATCGACGCTGCACAGAACAATCCCTCCGCGCCGTTGCCTGTCACAGTCGATGTGCAACCAGGCTTGCTCGCGCTCCTGACCCACATCGAAGGCTTGGATGCCGAGCGGGCAGGGCGGGCACCGCTCTCTCAAGAGAGACTTTTGTCTGGGCTGATCAGCAACCATCTTGAAAACCTCCTGCACGCATTGGTGACAGACCCGACCCGCCATTCGCATTATGCCAAGGCGTGGAACGCTCTCTGTGCTCAAGCCGGGGCAGGGGAGCTATCCGTGCCCGATGGAATGCCATCAGCAGGGCCAGAGAGCGACGAAGAGGGCGTTTTCTGATGTGGCGGGCACTCCGACCGCCTAAACTGGCCCTCATCGTGTTTCTGGGGCTTCTCTGGGCGTCCTTTGGCCCCCTTGCTGCCCAAACGCCTCCCCCTGAATACACAAGCGACGTGCAGGCCGCAGCAAGGGCCTATGCCGAGATGGACCGATGGGCCACCCGATTTCAAACCGGCCGGGCGACCGCCGCGCAGGCAGATGCCGAGCGTGACCGGCTTCTGACGCAACTTCAAAACTTCAACGCCAAGTACAGAAGCATCGGCATCCAGCCACAGTTTCAGCAGGACTATCTGGCGATCGGCAACCAGGTGCTGGACGCCGAACGCCAGCAAAGGGCCGCGACCAGAGAAGCCAATGCGCCGACATGGGGCGATGTTGCTAAAACCTATCTGATCCTGGCGGCCATCGCCGCGATCCCCATCGGGCTCGTTGCCCTGTTCCTATGGCGCATATATCGCGGCTTCATCGACTGGTGGCGGCCCGTCAGCAATGTGCCGCCTTTGACCGACAACTTCGGAGCTGCCAGCTATTTTGATACGATCGGCACCATGCCGACCAAGGCCTGGCTCTATCGGGGTATCTTTCTCGGCAAAAGCAGCAGTCCCGAATACGACCGGATTCCGCTCGATCAGCAGCCAGGTGCGCCTGTTTGCACCACGCCTGAAAACCATACGCTGATCGTTGCCCGGACCAGGACAGGGAAGGGGACCCGCGTCATCATCCCGACCCTTTTGCGGTATGCAGGTTCTGCCGTGGTCATCGACCCGAAAGGCGAGAACGCGGCAATCACGGCCAACCCGCGCGAATTTACAGGGCTTGCAGAGGCCGTGCATGTCCTCAACCCGTGGGGGGAGCTTGCCAGCGTCTTTGCCAAGGGCGGCATCCGCCAGGACACCTACAACCCGCTCGACGTGCTGGACCGCGATGATCCGAATAGCGTGGCCGTGGCCCAATCGCTTGCCGCCGCCATTTGCCCATCTTCTCCGGGCGACAAGGACCGCTATTGGCAGGGCTCCGCCGCCAATGTGCTGACGGCGGTGCTTTTGTGGATCGCGGATCAACCCGGCGAGACAAAGACCCTTGGCCGCGCCCGCGAAATCATCAGTCTCAGCCGGAAGGAATTCACCGACAAGTATCTCGCCCCTATGGCAGCCAGCTCCGCATTCGGCGGGGCCATACGCGAGATGGTCAGTCCCTATCTTGACCTCGCCCAAGAGACCTATTCCGGCATCATGGCGAACCTCGGGGAGAACACCAAGTTTCTGTCCGACCCGCAGATCAAGGCGGCCACCGCCACATCGAGCTTCGCCCTGACGGACCTGATTGCGGAACGGCGCACCGTGTATCTGGTCATCCCACCCGACCGGATCGACACGCAGAGAACCTGGCTCCGGATCATGCTGGCCGCGCTCAGCCACACCTACAGACGTGCCCCCCTTGAGGGCAGGCCGCCGCATCGCTGCCTTGTCATGATCGACGAGTTTCCGGCATTGGGGCGGATCGAAGACATGCCCCGCGACATTGCCACCATGTCCGGCTACGGCATCGACTACATGCTGGTCACGCAAGGGGTTGACCAAATCAGGGACCTCTACGGTCAGGCCGCAAATACCCTGTTGTCCAACTGTGCCTATAAGTGGTTTTGCAACGTCAGTGACCTCGATAGTGCCCGCTATCTTTCCGAGACGCTTGGGAAGAAGACGGTCCGGACCGTGGGCGTGTCCGAAAGCGAGAGCGGCACCGGTACGACCTACGGGGAGACGGGGAGGGCGCTTCTGACCCCGGACGAAGTGATGAGCCTTGGCCGTGAAATCGCCATTGCTCTGCATCCGCTGGGCCGTCCCCATTATCTCCGGCCCGTCGATTACTGGAACTTGGCCACCGTCTTCGGGCATCTCCAAAAGGAGCACCCGCAGGCCTATTGGGAGCCGCCGCTTGTCTATGACCCGAACCCCTATTTTCAGGGCGGGGCGGTCGCATCATGAGCCGCACAGCCCAGACGATGTGCTATACTGCGACTCGGATCGCGGCATCGGAAATGCTGACAGACCGCGCCCGACAAACACATCCGAAGCCTTTGACTTCGCGTGTTTCCTTCACACCCCACAGACTTCATGTTATGCTTGGAGAACGGTTACAGAGGGTGTGCAAGCCATGTGCGGGGGTCCCGCACGCTTGGCAAGTGAGACGCTTCGCCCTCCCGTTGCATCCCTCCAGACCCAGCGTTGACACCTCGGGACCGTCCGAAAGGCTTTGCCTCTCGACACCACCCAGGGCTTCGCCCTTGGCACCCACCAAGGAGCCTTCGTGCCCCTTGGAACCCGGACCACGGCGCTTCGCCCATGGAACCCGACGAGGGGCTATCGCGCCCCTACGACCACTCGCCAGGACTTTCGTGTCCCGGCACCCACGACCAGAGCTGGCGCACTCTGGACGACGCGCAGGAGGCCTTCATGCCCCTGCACCCTGACGAGGGGTATCGCCCCCTCGACCACGAGCAGGACACGTCGTTCCTGCACCAAGACCGGGTTTCGCCCCGGTGACGACAATGGAGCGGCCATTGATCCGGTCGCGGACGGATAGAGAGATCAGGCATGGCGGGATCAGAGAAACGGCAGCGAGACGCACAGATTAAAATCCGCTGCACATCGGATGAATTCACCGCCGTGGCCGCCAAAGCCGACAAGGCGGGTATGAGCCTCGCTGGCTTTGCCAGGGCCACCCTTTTGGGGACGGCAGGGCCGCGATCCCGCCGCCGTCTGCCGGTCGATGGGACCGCCTTGCGCCAGGTGCTTGGGCATCTGGGCAAGATCGGCAGCAACCTTAACCAGATTGCCCGCTACCTGAATACCGGCGGCGCGCCTGCTGCCGTCTTGCCTGATCTGGAAGCCGCACTGATCGAGAATGCCCGCTTGAGGGACATGCTCTACGAGGCGCTTGGCAAAGCGCCGGATCACGCCCCGCCCGCGATCCCGTCGAAATTTATCCCGCCGCCATCCACGTGAGAAGGCGGTCATGATCATCAAAGGAGGTTCCCGCGCCGGTCCGAAACAGCTTGCAGCCCATTTAGGCCGCACGGACACCAACGAGCGTGTCGTCCTCTTGGAACTGCACTCCGGCATTGACGACCTCGCCGCCACGTTCCGCGACTGGCAAACCCTCGCCGAAGGCACACGCGGCACCAAAGGGCTCTACCACGTCAATATCGATCCCGATGCCCGCTATACCATGACACCCGATCAATGGGCGCGAGCCGTGGACGTTCTAGAGCAGGAGCTTGGCTTTGACGGCCAGCCCCGTGCCGTCGTGATGCACGAGAAAAAGGGCCGCCAGCATATCCATGTAGTCTGGGCGCGGACCGACGCCGAGACCATGAAAATGTTCTCAGACAGCAACAACTACGCGGCCCACGAACGCGCCAGCCAGGCGCTTGAGCAGGAATTTGGTCATGCGCCGGTGCCTGGCAAACATGCCAAACGTGACCGTGAAAAACAGGCCGAGCCACCCAAAGCCGCGATCACCCATGCCGAATGGCAACAGGCCGAGCGGAGCGGCATCAGCATCGCCGACCGCCGTGCAAGCATTGCCGCTCTTTATAGCGCGAGCGATAGCGGGGCCGCCTTCAAGGCAGGGCTTGAAGACGAGGGCTATGTGCTGGCCCAAGGTGATCGACGGGATTTTGTGCTGGTCGATATGACCGGCGAAACCTTTAGTCTTGGCCGTCAGATCAAGGGTGTCAAAGCCGCAGAATTGCGCGCCTTCATGGCTGATGTGGACCGCGACGCCTTGTCAAATGTCGCCGAGGCCACGGCCTTACAGCAGGCGCGCCTCGCATCATCCGATGCTCCGGCATTCGAGATGCAGCGGCCCCCGATCGAAGAAATAGACCCGGCCCTTGCACCACCTGTCCGGGATGCGCCTACCGACGACCGCGCGGGTCTTGATCCTGTTGTGGCCGAGGCATTGGCCGCGCGTCAGCAAGCCACTGCCAACAAGCTGGCAGAATGGCATCTGGCCGAAACCCGGCAGTTCGAGCACGTCCTGTCCGTGGAGATGGAAGAGAAATTCAAGGCCCTTTCCGGTCAGCATGAAGCAGAGCGGGAACGCTTTGCACGCGCGCAGCGCGCCGCCACAAGCGGCATTGATCGTTTCATCGAGGCTTTGAAAAACCGGCTCAATCCAGGCCGAGGGGCCGAGAATCTGAAACTGCGCAGGGCCGAATGGCGGCAGCTTCATGCGCGGCAGGATCGCGAGCGGGCCGATATGAAGGTCTTACTGGAACAGAACCAGATTGAGCAGGTCGAAGAGCTGAGGGAACGCCATGCCCAGCAGCAGCGTGAGCAGGCGGTCGAATTCGAGCGGGAACACAGGCGCTATACCGAGGACGCGGCGCGGGCACAGCAGTTGCGCCAGCAGATAGAGGAAGATCGTCGCGAAGCTGAACGCAGGGCGCAGGAGGGGCTAGGGCCGGATGGCCCGCCCAGGCTGACAAAGTAGGCGGCTCGCGTTTCTTGCAACCAGAACCGGGCCGATCACAGAGAGAAAAGGTTGCAGAGGATGACGACGACGATCGCATGGGCGTGCCGCCGATGCTGGCTCCCGGATTCTTGCCGGTCATCCGCCGCGCACTCAGCCGCTTCATGTCACCGAGGAAGAAACGCAAATTTATCAACCGCCGCGCACGCGGGTGGCGGGCGCTTTTAAGCCGCTTCACGTTCAAATCGAAGTTTTCGGAAAAACCGGCGACCCCGCCGCCAGTGTCACCAGAGCCACCGCCAGAACCGCCGAAACCATCCCGACCACTTCGGTCACGCTTCAACCGGCCTGCCGGACCATAAGGCCCCGTAGGGCAGGGGTTAGAACCCCGGACCCTTCATGCGGCGCTTGCGCATGGCGTGGCTGATATTTTCCAGGGAAGCCAGCGCAGCAGTGCGGTGCACAGTTGCTTCTTCTGTCTGGGCCAGTTCGTGACTGACGCGCAGGAACATCGAGTTCAGGGTGTTTTGGGAATGCTTTTCAAGCTGTGCTGCGGTGATGAGATACATGGGGTGATCCTCCTGCTTTGAAGCCGCAACCATCGCGGCCTTCCATGCCCCGATCATCGGCACCGGCGTAGCCTGGCCGCACCCGAAGGGCTGAAACACAGAGAAAGAGCCCGGTTAAGGGCTTGCGGCCAACAGGCGCGACGGATGCCAGGGTGCAGGAATAGAAGGACCGAATGGATACGGCAGATGGATGGCGGATCGCCATGATTTGAACAGCAATCGCATGGATCAGCGACCCAAAAGCCAGTTTGTGAACTTGGTGAACCAGCCGCCTTGCGTAGCCGGTACAGGTTCAGAGCGAACGGGGGTCGATGCAGGGGCAGAGAAATGCCGCTCTTTCCTCTGTCGGTCGCGCTGCCGCCCCATCTCAATTTTCTCCTGAGACATTGCACCGGCCCAGAGCACGTTGCCTTTTTCGAGCCAGTAATGCGATCGGCAGCGAAAGCTCCAATTGCCGATCGAGGGCTTGATGGAGACCGTCTCACCGTCGAAGATCATGAACCAGTCGTGTGGGGAAAAGCGTGTATAGACTTCCTGCCCGCAGCCGCAAAAACACCGGTGCGCGGCGGTGCCAAAATCGACAGAGATATACAGGATTCCATCATCAAGTTTATCAGGGAAGGCCTTTACGAACTTATGGGAGTAGGAATCACGGCTCATGCTTTGTCCTCATTGGTGAGGGCATTGCCTGTCACCGCGTATGTTGTGAAATGCTCATGGCCGAGGTCCGCGTAGAAGGTGAAATATTTCTTCCACCGGATGACGGCGAGCGCGGCATTCAGAGCATTCAAATCGGCAATCTGAATATTCTTGGCATAAATGTTGTCCTTGCCGCCATCCTTGAAGGAAATACGGCGCTGCTCTCGCACATGGTCCCGTTTTTCAGGAGTGCTTGTGGTGACGCGCACCAGGCCCGTCAACGCATCATCAACAAGCTCGATGCCCATGCCAACATCGACAAACGGAATGCCGTTTTGTTCTAGATACTCGACCAAAAGGCGTTTGGGCGTTCCAGCGTCCATGCAGATGAAGGCAAAATCGAAGGAGCCGAGATCGCCGATTGTCTCTTCGCTAATGTCAAAGCCATGCGCGACGATTCCCCTGTGCATCCGTCCATATATTCCGGCAAGGTAATCCACTTTCTTGGGCAGTGTACGCAGATCATCGGCTGAAGCCGCCCCTGGCGCACGGAAGGCATTGTGCTGAAGGAAGGTATCGCCGTCATAGATGGCAATTTCTCGGACAGGGGTCTTGGCCACAAGGTCGAGCACATAAGAACCCGTGCCCCCAACCCCGAAAATGCCGATCCGGGCCAGTTCCAGCTTGCGCATGACGTTTGTAATGCCGACGCGACCAGAGGCGGTGTCCGGATAGTGGAACGGGGATTGAGGATCATCACTTGCGACGAACCGGTGCGTCCGCGCATCCACCCCAGGGTCGATGGCTTTGGCATGGCGTTCGACCATATCAATGTAGGTCGTCATTTTGTGGAAATAGTCGCGGTAGCCGTCGCGCGGTTTTGACGAAAAGGAGTGGTTGACGATCAGGCCCGGCCCAAGAGTCTGGTCGGCACTGGCGTGGCGCAAGCCTTCAAGTGGCTTGCCCGTCTTGTCGCACGGGTACTCACCGGCGAACATGGCAATATGCTGCTGGACCGGCGAGGCAGTAACGTCGCCTGAAATGCTGCTCATGTCAGAAACAAATGTACCCAGACGCACTTCCTGACGGCTGTTCACATAGGGCACTCCCGCGATCACCAAGTGGCCGTGGAGGATGGCAAATTCATAGCCAGCCTCCACAAGGCGCGCGAGGTCGGGATTACGATTTGTCGGTGGCAGTGACATCGAAAACCATGTCCTTCTTGATCTTGATTGATTGGCCAGGCTGCAACGTGCCGTCAGGACCAGGGCCATCGCGATAAAGGATGGTGATCTCGATAAACTCGCCGGTGGGCGGGGTCTCGAAGGCAAGGGCTACGAGCTGCTCGTAGGAGATTTCCTTACCCTCCACCTCTTTTTCGCGTGTGTTGACGATGATTGTGATCGTCTTGTCGCGACCACCGCCCTCACCGTTGCCGTGACCCTGGCCGGGGTTGTCTTTGTTGTCGTCCTTCATCGTGTACACTCCGAATGCAATTTTAGACGTACAAAATGTACCTCTACTCCGAACATATTCTCATGTTGCCATTCGGTAGTCAAGTGGATAAAATACGCCTAGTCCGAACACCGCAGACAGGAGCCGCATTTGACAAACACGCTGGGAGAAAAAATCCGCAAACTGCGCAAGGACAAAGGCCTCACCCTCGACAAGCTCGCCGAGATGGCCGAGTCCAGCAAAAGCTACATATGGGAACTTGAGAACAAGAATCCGCCACGCCCGAGTGCCGAGAAGCTCGCCAAGATCGCCGAACAGCTCGACACGACGCTTGAGTTTTTGCTCGACGAAGGTGACGCAGTGAGCGAGGAAAGTGCCGCCGATGCGCGCTTTTACCGTGACTATCGAAAAATGGATACCACGACGAAGGATAAGATCAGACGCATGGTTAAGTTGTGGGGTGATGAGGAATGACAGAAACCTTCACGCCGCAACGCTGGGCAAATACAATGACGTTGTTGCTGAACAACGTGCATGGCGCTGGGGCGGAGCGGTTTCCTGTTCAGGTGCCTGAACTGGCCAAAGAGTATTCGCGGCACCGTTTCCCAAACGATCCGGTATCGCTCGTTGCCAGTGAGAATCTGCCGCGCTTCGACGGTGCGCTTTATAAAGCTCCGCCCGGCAAGAAAGGGTGGGGGATCATCTACAATAACGCTATTACATCCCTTGGCCGGATCAATTTCACGATCGCTCACGAATTTGGGCACTATCTCCTTCACCGCCTGATGTTCCCTGATGGCATAGAATGCGGCCAGCAGGATGTGATGCGTTGGGACAGCGACTACCGACAGATCGAGGCTCAGGCCAATGAATTTGCCGCCGGTCTGCTCATGCCGCTCGACGACTTTCGCCGCCAGATAGACAGCCGTGCAAAGCCGACGCTTGATGATCTTGGCGGGTGTGCAGAACGCTATGGCGTCTCGCTTGTGGCCGCCACACTGCGTTGGCTGCAATATACCGAACGACGTTCAGTCCTCGTCGTGTCCCGCGAGGGCTACATTCTGTGGGCGCGGTCGAGCACCCGCGCTCTTAAAACCGGGGCTTTCTTCAAGACGGTCGGACGGCCACCGATACCCGTGCCGCCGGTATCGCTCGCGGCACAGCCAGAGACGTTGGAGAAAAGCCGTGGAAGCCTGGCGCATGACCGTGGCGTATGGTTTGGAGAGCCCTGTGAGGAAATAGCGTTGGCATCTGACCAGTACGATTTCACGATTTCCCTGTTACATCTTGGGCCGGTTGCTTTGGCTACCCACGTCGAGGAGGATGAAACGGAAGACGCATTTGATGCGATGACGCGGCGTCTCAGTGGGGACCTCAGTCGTTAGGTGCGGATAGCTTGTTCGCTAGACTGTACACAGCAGCACAGAGCGCAAGCCTAAGATCATCTTACGAGTGATACCTAAAATACAGTTATCGCTGAAAGAATTGCCGAACGCCAAGGCGCAGGATGGCAAGAAATGAGGAGTCGCAGGGCGGCCAGAAGGGCCTGCCACCGTAGCTACAGCAGGCCAGTAATGAGGGTATTTTTGCCAAAAAATGAAAGTGGTATTAGAATTCTTATTAATTTTATTCGATATTCCATAATACACAATTCTGTATTTTTGCATTATTTTAATACAATTTTCAGAACAATTGTGTATATTGATTCCCTAGAATTTATTTTATTTACGAAAAGGAATTTTTGATGTCCAAAGCAGCACACTTGAAATATGCAGATAAAGCTAAAAACAAACTCACCAATGTCTTTAACGTCATAACAGGCAAGAAGGGGCTAAGTGCTGCCGTTAGCGGCAATCTGGCGATCCTTGCTGGCGGCGTAACTATCGCAGCTTTCGCGGCGGCGGCCTCACCTGTTGTCATTATTACCTTGGCTGTAAGTACGGCTGTATTCTGTGATACATCAAGCAGCGCTGTCGATTTTTACGAGAAAATGAAGAAAGTGGCTGCTGATAAGAAAGCCGCCCCCAACAGCATCACAAAAAGACAACGCTCTCTTGGGCAATGATTTCCACATACATAAAGAGATAGCGCTTTGCAGACAGCCTGCCATTTAAACGGGAGGCTATTGAGAACAATGATTGTTCATTGAGGCCAGCCGCGCGGAAGTCTACAGATGCTGCCAGGTAATTAGTTTGCCCTGAACAAGTCGGAAGCATCCGAATTTACTCTCTGATCATGCCGAAGCGAAATTTCACCGAAAGGAATGGGGTTGCCGCCGCCATTCCCAAGGCGGCACTTGCTTTGGTTCCGAAAGAGACCAGAGACCGCGCTTCGCGGCCCGTGCGGCCAATTCGAGGCCAAGAAGTGTCTCATCGGTCATATAGAGCCGATAGACCCAAGCATAGCCAAGCCGCACCATTTCTGCGTTCACATCCAAATTCCTATAAAAGACACGTGCGAGCGTTCTGCCGTAGCGATCCAGGCCGGTGACATCGAGCGCCACATCTTTGCCGAAAACCAGACCCGAGAGAGCCTGCTTCGCAGGCGTCCCGTAAGGCTGATCGAATTCCGGTGCGTCGATCCCGACCAAGCGCGTTCGTAGCGACTGTCGGTCCGTTGTCAGTACCGTGATCGTATCCCCGTCATGAACGCCGACCACCCGCCCAAGAATTTTTTCGGCGAGGGCAGGGCTGATAGTAAAGTTGAGGATAAGTAGAAAGATTACAAAGGTATAGATGGCACGCATTGTTGTCCGATAATGTATCTTCTGAAAAATACCGGTTGAAATTAGAGACAGCCCCCCGTGTTTTTCGGGGAGCTGCTCCGGTTCAGTTAGGTACTTACCAGTATATGTGAAACGGCAATCCTCGTCTCCCCCACGATCGTGGGTATTGACTGTTTTGGGCGCGTCCGGCTCAGCCGGATTGGGCTCTATGGCATTGCAACTGTGCACAAGTGCACGCATCGCCACCGAGCCGCTGTAACCCGCGTCTCGGCCAGACGGTAACGATCCCGCGCGCGTATCTTTCCTTTGTCGGGGCCACAGCCCCGTTTCAGTAAGAGGGGGCTGCGCCCCCGTGGCCGTCAAGACCAAGCCCTTTGGGCGGATCGACGGGGCCGTGTTGTCGCTATCGCTCCTGCCCGCACCACCCCCGCCGATCCGGTCCTGACTGCCGTCCCCTGCTCATTGCCGCGTGGCTAGTCGGTTGCATGCGCAACCCGCTAGACGAGGAAGAAGGCAATGAAACAAGATGTTTATGAGAGCGTGACGGCCCAAATTGTGGCCGAATTAGAAAAGGGCGTGCGCCCTTGGTTCAAGCCGTGGAATGCCGAACATGCCGCAGGCCGGATCACCCGTCCCTTGCGGGCCAACGGTCAGGCCTATCGCGGAATCAACGTGCTCATGCTCTGGGGTGCCGCCTGTGAAAGAGGGTATGCCGCCCCGATCTGGATGACCTACAAACAGGCGCAAGAGTTTGGCGGACAGGTCCGGAAGGGCGAGACCGGCAATCTGGTCGTCTATGCCAATACGATCACCAAAACCGAGACCAACGAAAACGGCGAAGAGAGCGAGCGCGATATTCCCTTTATGAAGGGCTATACCGTCTTCAACGTCGAACAGGTGGAAGGTTTGCCCGTGCGGTTCTATGAACTGGCCGCACCCGCGCCCGATAGCGTTTCCCGCATCGATCACGCAGAGGCCTTCTTTGCAGCAACCCGCGCCGATATTCGCCATGGCGGCAATCGTGCCTTTTACAGTCCGGCAGAAGATCGCGTGCAGATGCCCCCGATCGAAGCCTTTCAGGAAACCGAAGCCTATTATGCGACCTTGGCGCATGAACTGACCCACTGGACCAAAGCGAAACCCCGTCTTGATCGCGACTTTGGCCGCAAACGGTTTGGCGATTCAGGCTATGCCATGGAAGAGCTTGTGGCCGAGCTGGGCGCGGCTTTCATCTGTGCCGATCTGGCCCTGACGCCGGAACCCCGCGCCGAACATGCCGCCTATCTCGGGCACTGGCTGAAGGTTCTGAAGGAAGACAAGCGCGCGATTTTCAGCGCCGCAGCCCACGCGCAGCGCGCCGCCGATTATCTGAACGGCTTGCAGCCGGAACAACAGGAAGTGGCCGCCTGAATCGAATAGCCGGAGGGCGCAAGCCTTCCGGCAAAAACGATGCGGCCTAAGAATTGATCCCGCCCACCCACCCCAAAAAGAGGAAGATGAAAGACAGCGAGTAAGCGTCTAGCCATGCAGATCGTCGAAAGCGCGTTCGCGCTTCGGCGGCACATCCTTGTTGCTGCTGCACATCCAGCAAGAGCAAGGGCGACAATGCGTCGAGGCGTTGCGGCCAACCGCACGCGGCGACGGTCCAGACGATGACAGCCCATGCGCCCAAATGGCCATGATCCGGCGCGTCCGCGCCTTCACCCGCTCGGCGTCTTGTCTCCGTCGCGCACGCATAACGTCGTCTCTCTTCTCAGTCCCTGATCGATATGAGGATCAAGCGGCCCATGGTGCCGCCTGCTTTTCCTATAGAACATTCCATGCACAAAACCAATGCAGCGATTGATGCTGGTGAGATGGTCAGCTTTCCCTTGTGCTCTTTGTGTCTCCATCGGGCAGGATCGAGCCCCCTGCCATGCGCGGGCGCTACTGGCCTCAACAGGAAGCCTCGGCTCCCCCACCCTGAACAGGCCGGTACCCCCAATTTTCCTGTGTGACGCCGCGCCATCGCGCCTGGCTCTCCGAGGGCACGCCCGATCGGGCAACACAAACCAAGGAGAAAAGACATGACCAAGAAAACAGACAGCAAAGCGCCGGCATTGATTGCCTGGCACGTCCGCGAGGCCAAAGCCGGCGGCAAGGCCTACTGGACCCGCATCGGCGCGGCCTGGCCGCACAAAGGCGGCGACGGCTTCACCGTGCAACTCGACCTGACACCTTTTGACGGCAAGATCGTCTTACTGCCACCAAAAGCCGAAGACGCCCCCGCAGGCGGTGCCGCATGAGCCGCCACATCGAAACCTTCGAGGCAAGCTGGAACGGAATCCAGCTTGCCATCACTTATGAGCCGCGCTGGCTCAATCTCTCGGATGACTACGGCCTTGATACGGCCCATCTGCAAATTGAAGCGACCTTGCCGGAACGCGCAGCACTGCCGATCACCGAAACCGGCTACAAATCACACTTCACCACAGCGAGCGTCGTGACAGCTATGGGCGGTCCTGTGGCCTGTGTGATGACCTGGCTGGATCAGGAAGCGGCTAGCCCCACATGGCAAAGACAGGCGCAGGATATGCGCCAGCTCGCTCTCTTTTAGAGGGCGAGCACTTGATCCGGCGTCTATTCCGGATCAGGGCATTCCGCGACCCATCCGGTCGGATCGATCGCAAAGGCACGTCCCCCACCGCCAGGATAGCGGCCCGCCTGCAACGCGCGCATGTCAGGCACGTTGCCACTGAAATCTGCATCGACCTCATAAACGCCTGGCTCGAAACCGGTCGGTGCCGCACGACTGTAGACCGTAACGACAAAAGGCTGACGGCCAGGCACGCCAGCCAGCATGACCTTTTCGCGGCCCATCGATGCACCGGGGTATTGTGGGCAACCGAGCGATTGCAGGGTGACACCACGACTCCGCAGGGCACCGGTGACATTGTACCGGCCCTCTGAGCCTGGCTCTTGCCAGTCAAAGCGAATGCCTGCCGCATTGTGCGATACGGCAATGCCCGCAGGGATGGCCGATCCTGACATGGAGGCGGGTGCTTGCGCCGCATCGCTGTTGACCTTGCTCATCGCGAGTATTGCATCCGCCATTGGCCCCGCCGCCATGGCCCATCGCCATTTGACCTGGCACTCGGCCCGCGCCCAAGAGGCCGCAGCAGGCTCGCGCTGCACCAATTCCTGTTCACAAGCATCAAGGAAGGCGGTCTCTGTCTGGACCACCGGAAATGATTCCGTCTGTGCCGCTGCGCACCCGGCGCTCGCGATCAGCACCGCGACCGTGAAAGATGGTAGAGTTTTCATGCGACACCTCCGATCGAAACCTTGGCGTTTGTAGAAAGGGCCTCGCGCAGATCGCGCTGTAGGGCTTCGGCACAGTCGAGCGTCAGGCCACCGCTCAAAACCGTTTCATCGCTGCCCGCGCGCGGGCGCAAACTGACGAGATAGGAGCGATCGATCATCCGCCTGTTGAGTGCACGCGAAAACATCGCAGACGTGGACTTGCTGCCGTAGATCAGCCCGCCATCCGGCGTCCGCTGAACGACCGGCGGCGGCTCGTTCGCATTGATCCGGCTTCCCCGCCGCACGTTGAAATCCGCAATCTCGCCAAGCCCCCAGGATTGACCGCCACTGCTGACCGCATCATCCGCGATTGTGATGGTGGCCGGTTGCCGGTATCGCGCCCCGATCGGGAAGGCGAGCGCGCCCATGGTCAGCGGGATCAGGCCGAAAAAGGCGATGATTTCCAGCGTCTCCACATTCATGAGCATGATCACACCAACGACAATCGCGACCAGCGCGGCGATCGAAGGTCTTGCCGGGGTAACATTGAAGATGGTTTGGCCGTCCCGTTCAGATCGATGGAACCGGCTTCTGCCACGATTGCCCAGCGTCAGAACGAAGCCCAGAACCCCGAGCTTTCTTGCCAGGAAAAACCCCGCCACGCTCAACACCACAAGAAGAATAAGACCCATGCCCATGGCAAAACCACGCATCCTGACCAAAAAGACCGGCGACGCATTGGCGGACCGGTATCTCACGCGGATACGCTGATCGGGTTGTGGTTTCGTCCCCTGTTCAGGGGAGAAAATCAGGTGCGGTGATCGATGCTCGCCACGCTACGGGCGATCAGTGCCACGGCCTCTGCTTGCCTGTGCGTGTCGGTTTTGGAGAGGATGCGCTTGAGATGCGAGCGGGCGGTAGCAGCCCCAATGCCGCGTCGCTCTGCCACGTCGTCAAGAGAGAGACCGCTGGCAAGGTCACGCGCGATCACGGCTTCCGACCGCGTGAAGCCGAAGAGTTCACGCAAGGCCGTTGTACTGAGTGTGGCCGCTTCCGGATCACGTACGATGACAAGAGCCAGGAGCTGTGTCTGCGCCCCAATGCCTAAAGGCCGCAACGGCGCCACGATCATTGTCAGGGGCAGACGACCGTCACGCGGAACCACCATGGCCGCCCCTGGCGGTGCAGGTTGTCCCGACGCGGTGGAAACGCTCGCACGCACCATCTGCGCCATGCGCTGATCCAGTAAACCATCTTGCAGTCTCAGGCGGCCTTGTGAGTCCGAAAGACCGCTTGCCCCATGCAGTAGAGCTTCGCCGCCCGCATTCACTGACATGATCCGGCAGCGCGCATCCACGGCAAACACAGCAGCATCGATCCGCGCAAGGACCTCTTCGGCCACGGCCTGATGTGCTGCCGTGATGGAGAATTGCTGGCCGAGCCAGATTGCGCGTTGAAGGTGCGGCAGGAGGATCGAGACTTTCTGGCGATCTGTGTCGTCATAAGCGCCCGCCCGCTCTGGCCGGTGTACGCCAAGGACGCCGAGTGCACCATTTCCACCCGGAAAAACGGCACCAACCATGTGATGAATATCAAGTTCGCGCAGCCATTCCTGATAGAAGCCGCTTTTGCGCTGTTCGATCGGCGAGACAAGATCATGATCGGTGACAACGCGCGAGACTCCGAAACTTGCGGAGCGTTCCACCCATAAATCTTGCCTGTGCCAATGCGTCGCCCAGGATTGCTGGCGATCCGAAACGTGCAGATTTTCGGTGCTTTCGAGAAGCTGAATATTGTCGTCTGCACCATGGAGTTTCAAAACGGCGCTGGTGGAATCCAGCGATTCCGCCACATCATCGGCCATGCCCGCCCACAAAGCGTTATCTGCCGCCGCATCGTAGAAGCGGCCGATCAAGCCGGAAACTCGGGTATCGAGGGCCGCGTGCGAGGACATGTCCCACCCACCAAAAAATGTGATGAGATGGGCTTAGCAGGATTTCCGTAATGCGTCAAGTTACGCTTTACGGATCGAGCCCTCTCTAAGCTTTTTAGTGCTCTCGATCGCGCGGAGGCATTGGATCATTACCGCCGCCCATGGTGTCCTTGCTGCGGATTTTTCCGTCGCGCCCTTTTACTGTCAGTTCTCCGCCGCCAGCATTGACGAGCTTTTCGCGGCCAGAGGCGATTGCGGCCGCCTGCGTGTCGAAGGCGAAGCCGCGCGTGGCATCGTTGCGCTTATCGACCCATTTGCTGTCGGAGGATCGTCGATAGATCGTCCTGTCTTTATCCTTGCTCATGTTCAGAACCCTTCATTGTCAACGTCGATATCGGCTTCCACGACTGCCGCTTCGACAAAGGCACCAAGTTGGTCGCGCAGCTCGTTATACACGTCATCGTTTTCGTCGCCGGTGCCGAGCGACAAGACGAAAACCGTTTCCATTTCTGGAATCTCTTCTGCGCCAGTGTATCCGTACAGGTATAAATCACGGGCATAAATGCGCGCGTAAATACGCAGTACGTCCCCATCAAAGCTGACCCCTTGAAAGTCGTTCCTATGGTGCCGGATCGGGCTCCATTTGTGATCAAACGCGCGCGCTTCCTCTTCGGTGATCTTTCCTGTGTCGAGGGACCCAAGTAGATTGTGGAATTTCGTTGCGCCTTTCGGCGTCGCTCCCCGCTGATACTGAAGTGCTGTCGCCAAGCGAACGCTGAAGTAGTTTGGTCCGGCATAATCTGTCACCATCGGGTGTGGATTGAGCACGGCCGTCAAAACCCCCGCACCTTTCAACTTCCCGGTCTTCTTCAAAGATTCCGGTATGGGCAGCTCCCAATAGTAGGCCGCACTGGGTCGGAGTGATGCCCGCCATTGTAAGGTGACGAAGCCAGGCTTGCACTCCCAAGGGAGCGAAGCCGCTGTGGGCGTGCCGAACCCGAGTGCCGGATCAAAGTTCGCGCCGTCGGAATTGTGCAGCAGCAGTGCCTTCACGAGATCGGGAGATGCATCGCGCACCCGCTCCATCGTGTGGGCCGCGAGCGGCGAAGTCAGGGAGGTTGCAAAACTCGATCCGCGAATAACCACACCACCTAGGGCGCGAACATGCGAAAAGTGCGAGAGGTCTGGCTTGAGCATACTGGAAGGACCGGGGCCGCAAAGGCTGACCGGGCACTCACCCGCCGGATCGCCATCATCATCGTGAACGCGGCCCCCGACAGTAATAGCTGCCTCGCAGTCGCCGGGCGGCTGAAGGCGCGTCCCTGGCTTGTTACCGATGGAAATGATGGGGAGCACATTGTGCTTTCGGGCGAGCAAGGCAATGTCGTGCCCAAGCGCACTCACGGCTTCAAGATCGCAAGAGTACGGCTGATTCAGTGAAAAATTCCAGACCCGTGTCTCTGGATGGGCTGCCATGACGATATCCAGATAGGCGATGAAATCCTGAGGATCGACAAAGGCGCGTGAGGCTTTTTTTGCAACCGCCTGCACCGTGCCAATCTGGCAATAGAGGGGCGGCAGAGTTAGGTTGTTGTTCCAGTCATGGCCCTGCACCACGAGAGATGTGACCCAATTTCCGTGCTGTGTGTCGGCAGCGCTGCCGATAACAAGCGGAGGTGCCCGCCACGCTTCCGCCGGACGATACGAGGCGGCCGTGAGTCCGCCATCAACGACGCCGACGATCGGCAGTGTCGTCAGGTTCGCGGGTAAAGGGCGGTCCGGTTCCCTACCCTCTCCCGGCGAGGTGGAACTGATCGGCTGCACCGGCTCAATACGGAACACGGTGCCAGAAGCAACGAGTTGTTCAAGAGCCGCCCGAGACGGCACGAGAACTGTTGTGCGGGCGCGCCGGTGCAGGCGATAGGTGCGCATTGCCAGATTGATGCGATCGCCGGTCGCTCCGGCAGCCCGCAGGCTCCGGCGCATCACAACCGGCACATCGGTATCTGTGCCCACATCAATCCCCGCAAGCAGCGGCGGTGGCGGCACGATTGTTCCATCACGCAGGGCTGCAAACCGCTGGATAAGCTCTTCTGCTGCCTCACGGCCGCGCAGAGGCATCAACCAAACGACAAAGGCTTTTCCAGCGTCTGTTTCCGGCGCGGCTTCCCAGATTTCATCTAGGCTTGCCGAACCGACGGCATCCTTGTTTTCGAAAAGCCGCACAGTTTCGATGCGTGAAATGTCCACTTGGTCTTTCGCAAGAGTAGTGTTCTCCACGATGCGGGCATATTGTCCAAGCTGATCCGCTTCTACTTCGACCAAGTAGCCTGAATGAAAAGGCGCAATCAGGCGTGCGCTACGCGTTGCCTGGAAAAGATCGTTCGGCGTGTAACTCGGCGCAAAGGAATCGTCGAACATGGAGGCGTAGAGCACCACGCGGCCATCGAAGCGCGGCCGCTGCGCCGCTTGCTCCGAGAGAGCGAGAAACTGTCTGGACAGAAGACGCCGTTGTTGTGGCAGCCGATCCGTCATGATGCTTTTTGCATTCTTCCCGCCCCCCGAGACTCCTTCAGGCTTGGGGTCCTTGTTGAAACGTAGAACAGGATTCAGGAGCGGACGCCGGGGATTATCAACCATCGAGCGTCTCCTTCAAATAGCGGTGCACCATTTGGCGGCTAACGCCGACGATCTTCCCGATCTCGGTTTGGCTGATACCACCCTTGTCGTGGAGCAGCCGTGTTAGCGTTTTCTTGTCGCCCGTATCCAACTCCCGTTTGTCGAGCAGTCGTGGGCTACCAGCGCGCGACGCTCCCACGGCAAGCAGAATCTGCGCCAGACTGGAAGCATGATCGCTCAGGATGGCACGGCGGCGTGCCGCGAGCGCGATATTCTCGATATCCGCACCATTGAGGCCATCCGACACCCGTGCCAGCAGGCGCGCATCATCTTTATGATCTACATCGCCCTGAAACAGGAAATGCTCCCACATGCTGGCGCGCACATCCTCATCGGGCAGGTTCAGCTCCACCTTGTACGGGAAGCGTCGCCAGATAGCGGGATCAAGCAGGTGCGGGTGATTGGTCGCGGAGACCGTGACAACATCATCCGTCAGAGAGTCGAGACCCTGTAGAACAGTGTTCACGACGCGCTTCAGCTCGCCCAGCTCGTGCCGATCATCCCTGAGCTTGGCGATTGCATCCATTTCATCAAGAAAGAGGACAGCGTTGCGCGCGGGCACAAAATCAAAGATGCCCCTGATATTTTTGGCGGTCTCGCCTAGCCTGGATGAAATCAGCGAGTCGAGTCGCGCCACGTACAAAGGCCGCTTCAGTGATGCCGCGATATGCCCGGCCAGAAGCGTTTTGCCAGTGCCAGGTGGACCATAAAGAAGTAGCCCAAGCCGCGCAGAAACCCCCTTCTCGGTCAAAAGGGCGATATTCTGGGCGTCTTCGATAAATTGTGAGATCGTGTGCCCCGCGTCGCCACCCAGCATGATGGGTGTGGTCGGCCATTGCCCCTCTTCAATGAGCGGCAGGCGCGACCCGGCGTCCCGAGGCAAAGCCTCTGCGTGACCCGACGCCTGTAGCGGCACACCGCGCTTGCGCAGCAGATTCTGAAGGGCCTTGGCCCCTTCAATATCCTTCTGCTCTGCCATTCGCTTCGCGATCTGGCCGCCTAGCCTTCGTACGGTGGTATAATCCGCCGTCATGGCTGCCTCGACGAGCGAGGTTATAAGAGATTTGTCAACTTCCATACCTATTATTGTGGTATGAATATCCCACTCTGTCAACCTAAATAGTATAAGTGTAAACTAACTTTCAGGTAGGTTGTCACAGGTATGCGGGGAGCTTGGCTTTCCATTCGCTCATCAAGATCAGCGTCCCTTCTACGGTTTCGCCACTGTTGACCAGCTCCAACTCACCCACGGGCGTCGCCTCATCCCACTGAAAATGATCGGAGAGGAAGGAAAGGGTTTCCCGCTTGTAGGCCGTGTCGAGGTTGTCGAGCTGATCGCCCTTTGTCTCCAGTACAGTGATCCGCTTCGCTTCCCCGTCCCGTTGCACCGCAAAGATGAAGTCCGGATAGATTTTTGCCTTCTTCCACCCCTGAATGCCGTACTGCGCGCGCGCAACATTGCGGTGCCACCAGGCCAGCGTTTTCTCGCCATCGAGGTACACCGCCACATCACGCTCGTCACCGTTCAATTCACTCTCATAGACCGGAGCGAAGAGGCTCTTGTCCAGCGGACCACCTGCCCGGTTCAGGAGCTGGCGAGCGTTTTCCGGTTCCGTTGTCTCGATGCTGAAGGGCATCCGCCAGTTGCGACCGTCGAGCCGCAGCCGGAACTGAATGCGCCCTGCCGCCACTTCGCCCTTGAACAGGACTTCGGCGCGCGCGTTTCGCGCCGCATCGAGCCCCTTGCGCAGCTCTTCCACGATCAGGCTGGCGAGCAGGCCGAGCTTGGCGTCATCAAAGCCCCGTTCCCGAAGTATCGCCAGCGTCGCGCCCACAATCTCGCGCCCAACAAAAGGGTTCGGCACAATGTCAGAAATCATGCGGACGGCATGGGCCGGATCAAAAGAGAGAGTTTCCGCATTTGCGGCGACCGTCTCGCCGACGAATAGCTCGTCGCCGTCATCGGCGAGCCTGATCCGTTGAAGCTGGCTCTCCGCCGCTTGTGCGTTCTCCGGAACCTGGGTCGCGATTTCTTGCGGATCAAAGCCCCGCCAGTCGAGGGCGGAGAGCACGTCCGTCTCATAGTCCAGCTCGCGCGCTTCGCCGCTCTCCACCACCATCACCTTGGGCAGGTAGATTTCCGTGGAGGTGAAGGCCGGACGACGCTTGATTGGGCGGGCTGTCTTGCCTGTCCCGGTCTTGTCGTCCTGCGTGACGCGCAGCACCAGATCGCCAAGCCCGTCCTGTTCCAGACCGTCTTTGATGGCGTTCACGACGGTGGCCGTATCGGCGTGGTGCGTGATGACGTGGCACTCGTCGAGCGCTTCAACGCCCGTCTTCAGCGCGCCAGGCTGGCGAAGCACACGACCGACGAGCTGCGTCATTGCTTTCAGGTTGGAACTCGCTGCGAGGCTGCATAGCACATAGGCAAAAGGACAATCCCAGCCTTCCTGAAGCGCCTGTTTCGTGATGATCGCGCGCACCCGGTTGGTCGGCGACAAAAGGTCCTGGTTCTCCGGATCATTCAGATCGTTTTGCTGGGCCGTTTTGATCGCGATTTCCGCTTGATCGAAACCCGCTGTCAGGAGCCAGTCCTTTACGTCTTCGGCGTGGATATGGCCGCTCTCGCGCTGATCCGCGCCGGTGCGTTCGACCTGAATTAACATGATTGGCCGAATGTATCGGCCAGTATCGGCGCGCAGTTGTCGAGCCTCGGCATCAAGGGTGTTGAGCTTGACCAGTGCTGCGTTCAGTGACGCCTTCCAATCATTGCCCTGGCGAGGATCAAGGTTGAGCGGCATCTTGATCATGCCTTCCCGGTCTAGCTCGCGACCCGTTACTTCGACGAGCACATTGGCATAGCGGCCTTCGCGCGGATTTCGGCCGCCGCGCGGCTGCACATCCTGCGGCGTGGCCGTCAGTTCCAGCACAAAGCACGGATTGAAGCCGTAGAGCGTACCGAAGGCGAGATCAGAAATGGCGCGGTGGCCCTCATCCATCACGACCACGGGCCGTATGATGCGAAGAGCATTGCCGAGGGAATCCTTTACCATCGGGAATATGCCTGTGTAGGCGGAGAGGTTCGGGGTGCGCTCGATCGCGGCCTTATGCGCCTGTTGTTCGCCTTCCGGTGGGAAGAAGCCGTGCACATCGCCCCGATCCTGAAACATCTTGAGAGAGTCCTGCGTCTCGCGGTTCGCGGATTGCAGCATCAAGAGCATGACGCAAAGGTTCCTTTCTACGTCTCGCGCGTCGAGCCGATCGGTTTTTTCCATGATCTTCACGCGTCCCGCCGCCGCGCGGTCGAGTGCCTGACGGTATGGGTGCTGGCGATCCTTCAACCGTTTCAGTGTTTGCGTATAAATGGCCTCGTTTGGCACGATCCACAGCACAAAGCCCGTGTTGCGGTCGAGATACCGCCCCATCACCCGCGACACGGCCGAGACTGCGAGCCAGGTTTTTCCGCCACCGGTGGGCACCTTCAGCACCGCATTTGGCACAGGCTTTTCGCGGCCGTCCAAGCGCGGTGAAAAGGGAATAGCGGCACGCGACGCTGGCAGCTTTCCCGCTGTCTTTAGTCCTTCCCAGGCTTCCCTGGCGAAATCCGGAATGGCAAGGCCAAGGTCCGGGTCAAGCACCGCAAGCGCAGCAACCCTATCTGCGCGCGTCTTCTTCTCTTTCAGGAGATCAAGATAGGTATCGAGCGTCTTGAGTACGCGGTCCTGATATTCAAGGTCACGGAACATATATCAGCTCCGATCGATCCGGTAGAGCGCGAAGGGCAACGGCACGAATTCCACAGGGATATTCTGTTCCGCCAGCATCTTCTGACTCACAAATCGCGCCGGAGCGAAGACCAAATGGCGCTTCTCGGGATCGGTTGCCGCGAATGCCTTGGCGCGCGCAAGCGTCAGGGCCGCGTCCGGCGACTTCAACCAGTCGAGATCGGATTTGTAGATCAGCCAGACGTGCTGGCCCCCGTTCGAGCCGAGATAAAAATCTTCTTCTCGCACTGCGGCAGGATCGAGCGCATGGTTGGTGGCCATATGGAACAGCGCCGCGCCGAGGCCTGCATAGGGCGGCAGGGTTTCCCCGCTCAGCACCTTGTCCAGCTCGACGGGATCGCCGAGCGTGCAATAAGTGAAGGTACCACCGAGGCCATCCGCCCGCTCAGCTACCGTTTTTTCACCAGTAACTATCAGCTCTCCGTCCTTCACTTCCTTTTTGATCCGATCATATTCGTGGCCTCGAAGGTTTTCGATGCCCTCGACCTTATGCACTAACTCCCCGGCGCTATTGAGCGCGCGCCAAGTCAGCCGTTCCCGCAGCAGTTCGGTCTTCTGCGTACCCTTGAAATCATAGCCGTTGATAACGCGGCGGACGCGCTCCGCTGTTAGACGATCAGCATAATCTTCCATCTCGACGAGGATGAAGCGACGATGGCCACCGTCCCGCTTGTTAGCTTCTAGGACGGCGTGGGCCGTGGTGCCGGAGCCCGCGAAGGAGTCCAAAATTAGGCTGTCTGGCCTAGTAGCAATCTGAATAATCTTTGAAAGAAGACGAACAGGCTTTGGTGTCTTGAACGCTACATCCAGGTCAAAGGCTGATAATTCTTTACTTGCTTCGTCGGTGTGACCAGAATTTTCATGCTCCCACCATGTGGTTGGAACAACCGTACCTGCTTCTGTAAGATACCGTTTATATGCTGGCGCGCCATCACCATTTCTACCAAAATAAGCAAGGCCAGAGTTGCATATCTCGTCCCACTTTTCTTTTTCACGCGCCCAGCATCTTCCTTTTGGGGGATAGCGAACGGTGCCTTGCAATGTGGTTATCGGATAAGAAAGATTTTCTCTTATGTTGGGCGCATCCCATGGAATTGCGCGCCATGGACCTTTTGGGTCATTGTCCGGGTTGGAATACTGCTTTGCCTGCGTTTCATCCCTATCCACCTGATTTCTTATTTTTTTCCAAGTCTCTGGGGTCTTCGAGTAAACAAGCACATAGTTGTGCGAGTTTGAAATTGAGGCGTCATTTGAAACAGAATATCGCGCTTGCCATGCTATTGATGCGACAAGTGCATCTTTACCAAAAATCTCATCGAGAATGAGCTTTCCACGGTGCCCTTCATTGTCATCGAGTGTGACCCAAAGACTACCGTCTTCGGCAAGAAGCTCGTGAAGCATTCTCAGTCGCGGCCACATCATGGCGCACCATTTGTCATGGCGCAGGCCGTCATCAACGCCGATCGGGTTCGACTCCAGCCATTCCCGGATCATGGGTGCATTGACGTTATCGTTGTAGCACCAGCCTTCATTGCCGGTGTTGTACGGAGGGTCGATAAAGATGCAGTCTACCTTGCCCGCATAGAGGGGCAGCAGCGCCTTCAAGGCGTGCAAGTTGTCACCATGGATAATCATGTTGCCGTCAAAGGCGACAGGGCCGATGCCTTTGTCTTCATGGGGCGCGAGCGGGCGGAAGGGCACCGCCAGATGGTGATTATAGACAAACTCTTTGCCCTTAAAACTCAGCTCCGTCATTCTTGCCCCTTCTTACTGCCGTCTCTTATTGCACGTGATCACAGCAGCTCAGGCTGCGGATCATGCGGTTTTCCTGTGTATCGCTCGACCTTGATCTCCCCTTCCCGCCTGCGGGCCTGGGCAATGTCGTAGCTGTTCTGCATCCGCATTAGCGTCTCCATTGAGACGCCAAAGGCTTTTTCGATCCGGATTGCCATTTCCGGCGACAAATGCGCGCGTTCGTTCAAGAGCGCCGACAATGCGGGGCGCGTGATACCCAGCACTTCCGCCGCATCTGTCACCGACAGACCAAGCGGCTTCAAGACCTCATGCTTTACGAAAACGCCAGGATGGGCGGGTTCCTTCAGCCGATTTTCATGGTCGTCGCTCATCGCGCACCTCCCCATAGCCGTCATCCTACAGAGCAAGTTGTGCACTGTAAAGTGACGCTTTACATAACCTCACTGCCGAGCCCGCCGCCGCAGGCGGCCAGGATACTCTCAGCCAAAGACCACTTTCTCTCAGAGGGTTTCGCTGGGCGTTTGAGCCACCAGTGCCACCCCCTGCCCCGTATGATCGGCCTCGAACGACTGGGTTTTAGCGTTGCCGGTTTGCGGGGCACCAGCCCCGGTTTGCTTCCTTTGGTGTTTGCCGCCTTCGAGTCTGGTCGCGCACATGGCTGCGTGCGCCTTGCCGTCAATGGCCTGCCCGCACCACCCCTTCGGGCCGTGTTGGCCATGACGGCCGCAGCTTGGTCCCGCCGCCTCGTAGGTTCGCGTCCTTCAGGACGATCAACACCTACAAAAGGAGCAAAAAAATGGGACTGGATATGTATGCAAACGTTACGACGAAAACACCCGATCAACCGTTCGGTTTCGACGACGAGACAGCAGAGCGCATCCACTACTGGCGCAAGCACCCTAACCTGCATGGCTGGATGGAAAACCTCTACTTCGAGAAAGGAGGCACCGAGCTGTTCAACTGCATATCGCTCGTGCTGACGGCGGCCGATCTAGACCGCCTGGAGGCAGATATTCGGGCCAACACCTATCCGGAGACCACCGGCTTCTTCTTCGGGACGTCCGATGGAAGCGAGGCCGAGGACGATCTTGCCTTCATTGAGAAAGCCCGCGCCGCGATCGCTGAAGGCAAAACTGTCTTCTATGACTCTTGGTGGTAAGCCACCGTGCGCGGGGCGCGCTGCGTCCCGCGCCGCACGGCGGAGAGAGCCGTAACTACTTTGCAAGCTTTTTGAAAAGAGGGGCGAATTTCCGCCGCATTGCCTCATAGGCGCGCATCACGTGCGGACGAGGCTCCGTTCCGAGAGCGCCGCGATCATCGGAGACCGGCAACGGTGCGGCCTTTCTATCGCGATCATGTTCTTTCATCGACTTCTCCCACGTTTCCTCCCTACTCGAACATCGTCACAACCCGCGCCAGAACGTCGTCCAAAAGCTCCGGCGGCAAGGATTCCACCTTGCGGCCATTGCGGGCATCAAGATCGAGCACACGCGGCTGATCGCAGCGAACGACACCCGTTGTTTTGAGTCCCGCAAGCTCCACGGCAAAGCCGATCCGCCGCGCGAATTCGCCGCCGTTCGTGATGGGCAGGATCACGGGCAGCTTCGTCGCAGCGTTGAAAGCATCCGCAGAGATCACCAAGACAGGACGGTGCCCCCGCTGCTCCCGACCCGCTGTGGGATCGAGATCGACCATGTAGATATCGCCGCGCTTCATATTTCTTCGCGGCCAACCGCAGGCGCATCAATCCATTCCCGCTCTTCGGCAGGCTGTGGCGTGGTGTAGTCCGACGCGGCCAGCAATTCTTCCAGCGTGTAGCGTGGTCCAGGAGACGGCTCTATCACGAGACGCCCGCTTTCGACGGCCAAGCCAACCGCAGCCCCTGCCCGGAGCCGCAGAACCTCTAAAAGTGCGGGCGGCACGGAGAGCATCACGGAGCCCCCGACTTTGCGCAGATGTGTGGTATGCATTGCAAACCTCCATAAGTTATATCTTAGTATAACATCTACACCGCCTCACGGCAAGAATAATTGCTCTCTCAAAAACAACCGTTTTCGAGAGGTGTTGTAACCTGCCGTCCGATGCGGGCAATCAGCGCTTTGTAGTGTCTCAAAACTATATCTTGAAACCTGTCTCTCAAATCCGCCATAGTGAGACGGGTTTTGAGAGGTATCTATGCTTGTAGGCTATGCGCGCGTCTCGACGCAGGATCAGAAACCGGCCTTGCAGCTTGACGCGTTGGCCGCCGTGGGTTGCGAGCGCGTTTTCACTGAGAAGGCATCTGGTGCGCAGCGCGACCGGCCAGAGCTGGCCGCCGCCCTCTCTTACATGCGCGAAGGTGACAGCCTCGTTGTGTGGAAGCTCGATCGCCTGGCCCGCTCTATGCAGCAGCTTATCGAGACCGTCGCTGATCTTGAAGCCAAGGGTATTGGATTCCGATCGCTCACAGAGGCAATTGATAGGGGTAGATTCCGGCTGGGTGCAGAATAGTACGTTAGGCTCCGAGGACGCGCTTGCCGTAGTCTCGCAGATTGCCGTTCGGGTCGACGTAGCGATAGAGAGTAACGGGCCTCACGCCTAATTCTTTGCAAAGTTCTGAAACAGACGTGTCGCGGTTTGCCATTGCGGCCTGTGCCATGCGCACCTGTGATTTTGACAGCGCGAATTTTCGTCCGCCTTTCCTCCCCCGCGCCCGGGCTGCCTGAAGACCGGCCACTGTGCGTTCACGGATCAACTCGCTTTCAAATTCGGCGAGAGCGGCAAAGATGCCGAATGAAAGCCGTCCTGCCGCAGTTGTTGTGTCGATCTGCGCACCTTGCCCGGTGAGCACTTTAAGGCCAACCCCGCGCTCAGACAGCATACTGACGGTCTTGACCAGATGATGCAGGCTACGCCCCAAACGATCGAGCTTCCACACAACCAGAACATCGCCGTCACGCAATGCCTTGAGGCAGGCCTCCAACCCTGGCCGGTCATCCTTTTTGCCAGATGCCAGATCCGAGTAAATCTGCTCCTCTCCAACGCTCGCCGCGATCAAGGCATCCCGTTGCAGGTCAAGAGACTGCCTGCCATCGGCTTTAGAGACGCGCGCATAGCCAATCAGCATGTGTCACAAACGTTGGTTTGTGATGCTTGGGTTCGGCGGTCGCTTTCGGGCAACGGATTTATTCCTTATCTCATATCATAAATAAATATACTCAATACCTCCCATGAAAGCAAAAGAAGCATGGCGCATCGCACCATTCTGACCGAGCGCCAGCGCGCGACACTATTTGATCTGCCAACCAGTGAAGCGGCACTACTTCACCATTACACGTTGGCCGATGATGACATCGAACATGTTCGTCTGCGAAGACGATCACAAAACCGGCTTGGGTTTGCCCTTCAGCTTTGCGCGTTTCGACACCCCGGCCGCCTCCTGACGGCTGGAGAGGTCATCCCAGAAAAAGCGATCAGGTTCATCGCGGCTCAGCTGGGAATGCAAGCGGTTGAGTTGGAGGGCTACGCCGTCCGCGAAGAGACTCGGCGGGATCATCTGATCGAGCTTAGAGCGATCTATGGCTACAAGATGTTTACCGGACGTGGTGCCCGCGACCTGAAGGTTTGGCTTGAAACTGAGGCTGAGGTTGCGCGCTCTAATGAGGAGCTGGCGCGTCGGTTCGTGACAGAATGCCGCCGGAGCCAGACCATTCTGCCCGGGGTGTCGGTGATCGAACGGCTCTGCGCTGATGCGCTTGTCGCCGCCGAACGTCGGATGGAAACGCGCATCGCCGACCGTCTCGACGCGCCCATGAGAGGCAGGCTGGATGCCCTGCTTTCGGAAGACGTCGATGACCGGGTCAGCCGTTTTGTCTGGTTGCGCCAATTTGAGGTTGGCAAGAACTCGGCAGACGCGAACCGCCTGCTGGACCGGTTGGAGTTTCTGCAAGGTCTCGGGCTTGCGACCGCTGCCCTTGATGGCGTTCCACCCCACCGGATCACCCGACTTCGTCGCCAAGGCGAACGATATTTCTCGGATGATTTGCGCGACATTTCCAGCGATCGGCGGTGGGCGATCATGACCGTCTGTGCTGTGGAATGGCAGGCTGCGATAGCTGATGCAGTGATTGAGACCCATGATCGGATCGTGGGTAAAACCTGGCGCGATGCCAAGAGGTTATGTGATGTGCAGATTACCGGCGCCAAAGCAGCATTGCAGGACACACTTCGTTCTTTCTCAGGCTTGGGGGCCGCTCTCCTGGAAGCGCATGGCGATGGCGCACCCCTTGAGAGCGCGGTTACGACCGCCTGCGGTTGGCGTGATCTGGAAGGACTTGTCGCCACGGCGATGCAGTTGACCAGTACAATGGCTGCCAATCCCTTGGCCCATGTCGCCCAAGGCTATCATCGGTTCCGGCGCTACGCGCCGCGCATGTTGAGGGCGCTCGATATTCAGGCAGCATCGGTCGCCGAACCTTTGGTCGAAGCTACTCGGCTTGTCGCAAAGGGCGGACAAGAGACCGTTCGGCCAACAACCTTTCTGCGCCGCAGTTCCAAATGGCACCAGCACCTTCATGCGCAGCCCCCCGATGACCATCGGCTTTGGGAAGTCGCCGTGTTGTTCCATCTGCGCGATGCCTTTCGCTCCGGCGATATCTGGTTGGTGCAGTCCCGGCGCTATGCCGACCTGAAGCAGGCGCTGGTGCCAATAGCAGAGGCGCGGGCCACACCCAGATTGGCAGTGCCCTTCGACCCGGCGGATTGGCTGGGAGATCGCAAAACCCGTATGATTGAGGGACTGAAACGCTTGGCACGCGCTGCCCGTGCCGGGGCAATTCCGGGTGGCTCTATTGAGGACGGAATGCTGAAGATCGACAGGCTCACCGCCGCAGTGCCCGCCGAGGCCCATGAACTTGTTCTGGATTTATACAAAAGGTTGCCCGATGTGCGGATCACCGATCTGCTTCTGGAGGTGGACAATGCCACAGGCTTCACGGAAGCCTTCACCCATATACGCACCGGAGCACCTTGCACTGACAGGATCGGACTGCTGACCGTGCTGCTGGCGGAAGGCCTGAACCTCGGCCTCAGCAAGATGGCCGAAGCCACCAGCACCCATGATTATTCCCAGCTCTCGCGCATCTCACGGTGGCATGTTGAAGGCGACGCGCTGAACCGCGCCTTGGCCATGGTGATCGCGGCGCAATCCACCCTGCCCATGGCCCGTTTCTGGGGTGGCGGCACCACCGCCTCCAGCGACGGGCAGTTCTTTCCAACCACACGTCAAGGTGAGGCAATGAACCTGATCAACGCCAAATATGGCAATGAACCGGGGCTGAAAGCCTATACCCATGTTTCCGATCAGTTCGGCCCCTTTGCCACTCAAACCATCCCGGCGACCGTGAGCGAGGCCCCTTACATCCTCGATGGCCTGCTGATGAATGAGACCGGCAGAAATATCCGCGAACAATATGCTGACACCGGCGGCTTCACCGATCATGTCTTCGCCGTCACAGCCCTTCTGGGCTTCCAGTTCATTCCGCGCATCCGTGATCTGCCCTCCAAGCGGCTCTATGTCTTCGATCCAAGTGCTGTCCCGAAGGAACTGAAAGGCCTGATTGGTGGCAAGGTCAGGCAAAGCATCATCACCACCAACTGGCCCGACATCCTGCGCAGTGCCGCTACCATGGTCGCGGGCGTCATGCCGCCCAGTCAACTGCTGCGAAAGTTTTCAGCCTATCCCCGCCAGCATGAGCTGGCCGAAGCCCTCAAAGAAATCGGACGCGTTGAACGGACGCTGTTCATCATCGACTGGCTACTTGACGCCGACATGCAGCGCCGCGCTCAGATCGGGCTAAACAAAGGCGAAGCACACCACGCCCTGAAAAACGCCCTCCGCATCGGTCGCCAAGGTGAAATCCGCGACCGCACCGCCGAAGGTCAGCACTTCCGCATGGCAGGCCTCAACCTCCTCGCCGCCATCGTCATCCACTGGAACAGCAAACACCTTGGTCAAGCTGTCGCCGCACGAAAACGCGACGGGTTGGATTGCTCACCAATGCTACTGGCACATACCTCACCCCTCGGATGGGCACATATCCTCCTCACAGGCGAATACAGGTGGCCAAAACAGTAAACCAAGGGGCTTAACGTACGATCCTGCACTCTCCGGTATCAGACCCCGAAAAGCCGGGTGGTATCGGGCAGGGCAAGGATGGATTGGATCGACGCCCAAAGCTCCTCCGTCGTGCCGCCCGGGAAATCGGCGCGCGCCGTGCCACTGTCGGGATACATCAGCGTGTCATGCACAAAGGCCGCATCGCCCGCGACATAGGTGACCGAGCCGAGGGTATGGCCGGGGGAGAGCATCACTTGGAAATACAGATCGCCGATGGCAAAGGTTTCGCCCTCGGCAAACATCCGGTCAAAACACCGCGCCGGATCAAATGCGTCCGGCAGGTTGTAAAGATCGCGCCAGATGGCCGCGATTTCAGTGACCTTCTGACCGATCGCCGTCGGCGCGCCGGTCTCCTCCTTCAACCACGCGGCGGCGGTCATGTGGTCGGCATGGGGGTGGGTGTCGAGGATCATCGCCACCTCCAGCCCCTCACGATTGACCAGATCCAGTACAGCCTTTGCGCTGTCTGTCGAAGTGGATGCGGCCTTCGGATCAAAGTCCAGAACCACGTCGATCAGCGCGGCCTGCCCGGTCGCGGGGCAGGCAGCGACATACTGGATGGATCCCGTTTCCTCTTCATAAAGCCCCCAGACATCCGGAGAGGTAGGGCCGTTGGACGGGCTGTGGCGTGTGATCGTCATAATGCCTCGTTTTGGTTGGGGTGTCAGATGGGGGCGCGTCTGTCAGTCATCGGGTTCCGGGGCGTCCGCGTCGTCGGTGCAGAAAATTTGGTAAAGGGTGGTCAGCAGACGCTTTGCGTTTTCGCCCGCAAGCGCATAGTGGATCGTCTGCCCATCCCGCCGCCCTTGCACCAACCCGTCGCGGCGCAAAAGCCCGAGATGCTGGGAAATCACGCTTTCGCGCACCCCAAGGGCCTTTGCGAGTGCGCCGACCGACCTTTCGCCTTCGACAAGCGTACACAAGATCATCAGGCGATTCCGGCTGGCCAACGCCTTGAGCAGCGCCTCAGCCTTGTCCGCGTTTTCTTGGATCTGCTTTACTTTCATATATTCGCATATGCGACGGTATGAATTTATTTTAAGCCCTGACCGGATTTTTCCAGCGCGCCTTGTTTGCTTTGACCCTACCTGCAAACGCGGTACGGTTCGTCATGGCGCAGCTGACCTCCATTGAAATCCTATTGCCTGAACTTCGGGCCTATGCGATAGCCATTTGCCATTCCCGCGAGGAGGCTGAAGATCTTGTTCAGGATGCTGTGGAACGGGGGCTGCGATCAGGTGGGAGGCCAGACCCGATCGGGGAACTACGGCCCTGGATGTTCCGTGTCATTCGCAACCTGCATTACGATGAGCTG
>Ga0209024_1000907_pt1 | contig 34552 bp, 34 predicted proteins | sample AutmiccommunBRH5_FD_187380 | JGI IMG/M metagenome (GOLD analysis project Ga0209024, IMG submission 187380) | Deep subsurface microbial communities from Mt. Terri, Switzerland - Autotrophic microbial communities BRH/5 (SPAdes) (version 2) | ecosystem: Environmental > Aquatic > Deep subsurface >...
TTACTGCAACAGGCTCAGTACGTTGTTGGGCAACTGGTTGGCCTGTGCCAGCATGGCGGTGCCAGCCTGCTGCAGAATCTGTGCGCGGGTCAGCGCAGCCGTTTCCTTGGCGAAGTCCGCGTCCATGATTCGCCCGCGAGCAGCCTGCAAGTTGGTGCTGGAGGTGTCGGCAAACGAGGCCACCTGCTCCAGTCGGCTTTGGCCCGCACCCACCACGGCGCGAATGCCGGTGATGGCGTCAATCGAGGCGTCCAGTGTGTCCAGCGCGGTGGTGGCGTTGGCCACCGTGTCTACGCCATTGAGGTTGGCCTGAATGCTGGCCGCACCGTTGGTCATGAGGGTGGTCAGGTCGTTGCCTGCGGCCAGGCCATCGTCTGTCAAATTCAGTGCCAGGGTGTCACTCACGGCATTGCCCGTGCCCACCTGGAAGCTCAGTGTTTTGTTCGCGGCATCAAACATGTTGTTGCCGTTGAAGGTGCTGCCGGTCACGATGCGGTTCACTTCGTTGGCCAGTTCAGCGTATTCGCGGTTCAGGTTTACCCGGTCAGTGGGGTTGAGCGTGCCGTTTTTGGCTTGAACAGCCAGCTCACGCATGCGCTGCAGGTTGTCGCTGATCTTGCCCATCGCGCCGTCGGCCACTTGTAGCAGTGAAATACCGTCGTTGGCGTTGCGGGCGGCCACATCGTAGCCCTTGATCTGCGCTTGCATGCGCTCGGCAATGGCCAGGCCTGCTGCGTCGTCTTTGGCGCTGTTCACACGAAGGCCTGAGGACAGGCGGGCAATTGAGTTGTTCAGGGTCATGCCCGAACCTGAAAGGTTCTTTTGGGCAGTCAGTGATGCAACGTTGGTGTTGATTCCTAGCATGATATTTCTCCAAGCAGTTTTGTTTAGTTTTAGCTGGCAGCGTCATCTTGTGCGCCGCCTTATGTCCTGTTATCGATGCCTGGAATTAAAACTTTAGGTCTGTGAGGCGAAATAAAAAATATTGTTTTCCCACCCTCAAGTTCCCCTTTCGCTCGTCGTAATCCGTCCGGTTTTTCATCGCTGGTGTCGGGGACCTATTTGGATCTATCTCAAGTTTTCTTAAAAGGTGTCCGTTATCCAGTCAATGTGTTTAACAGTGCAGTGTCATCCGTAAGGGGCAACTCGAAGGGGGCTCGAACGAATGGGGGGATCCCCCAAACTGTGATTCTCCTTTTTTGTCATTTGGGGCACATTGAATGCATGTAAGGCGGCTTCCTACACGTGGATTGCCAGGCCAGCGACTGAATGAATAGCGCTTGGATGATTCAGGTTACCAGTGGAACGTCCGATGATGCGTATGAGGGTATTGCCGCTGTAATTCAAAACACGGCTCAAATTTTGGATGCAGTAAAACAGAGATTGAATTGGAGGATGTTCAAATGAAAAGTACACGTCTGCTGGATGAGATTCGCGAAACCAACCTGTCTTACTTGCTGCTGGCTCAGCAATTGATTCGCGAAGACCGCGCCGAAGCAACTTTCCGTCTTGGTATTTCCGAGGAAGTTGCTGATCTGATCGACCAGCTAACCACTGCACAGGTGTTGAGGATTGCATCCAGCAATATGCTGATGTGCCGTTTCCGGTTCGACGATGAGGTGGTTTGGAACCTGTTGACCAGCCACACCAAGGACCGCAGCGTGTCCGGAATGCATGCGGCAATCATCATGTCGGGCAAGGCTATTAACACGACGGCTTGAAACACCAACAATATCTGGGCGTAACAACAACAATTCACGCACCCAACATTGACATCAGACAGGGGTCAAAAAATGGCTAAAGTAAAATCAATCATCGACGAAGCAGCACAAATTCAGTTGGCCACCGAGCTGATTCGTCTGGACGCCCGTTTGCAGGTTCTTGAGTCGGAAACGCAATTGTCGCGTGAGCGTTTGCTCAAGCTGTACAAGGAACTGAAGCACAAGTCGCCGCCCAAAGGCATGCTGCCTTTCTCGACTGACTGGTTCATGACCTGGCAGCCAAACATTCATTCCTCGTTGTTTGTCAATATCTACCAGACCTTGATTAAAAGCACTGACATTGAAGACATTGAGGCCATCATCAAGGCCTACAGAATGTACCTGGAGCAGATTGCCCAGTTGGGTCTGCCTGAAGTTCTGTCTTTGACGCGTGCCTGGCGCCTTGTGAAATTTTTTGATGCAGGCATGTTGACCACCACTGAATGCAAAGATTGTGAAGGTCGCTTTGTTGTTCACACCTATGAACTGGTCAAGGACTATGTTTGTGGTTTGTGTCACATGCCTTCACGTGCGGGAAAAACGCGCCAGTCAGCTGCAGATCGTTTTTTTAACGAAGAAGCGAGCGTCGAAGCCTGATTTTGTGGCTTGAAAAGCCCGCGGGAGAAGGGCTTACGGTTTACCCCCGCTGCAACTAAAGGTCCGGTTGCATCCTCCCACCCTCTGTCTCTTCCGGGTCTGCAGTGGGGGTTTCTCAACGATTTAATGGTCAGCCAATGTTGCTGGCCATTTTTGTTTCTACCCCCCTAAAACGGCTAGCACCAAGGATTGTGAAATTCCTTGGGTCGTGTAGTCATGCATTGAAATCGCCTAGAAAAGCCACTTTATTCAGACAAAAGATTTTACAAATTCTGCCGACAATACCTATACAGAAAAATTATCTTCCTACAGAGAACTCTATTCCATGTTAGTAGCAATCGGATTCGTGATCGTGATCTTCTCCGTGTTGGGCGGTTTTGCCTTCATGGGCGGTCACTTGGTAACCCTGTGGCAGCCAGTGGAGATTTTGATCATTGGCGGCGGTGCCATCGGCGCGATGATCGTGAGCAACACCCCGAGCATTCTCAAAGCGACCGGCAAGGCAATTGGGGGCGCTTTCAAACCCAGTGCAATTACCAAAGCGTTTTACATGTCATTGATGGCCTTGATGTATGAAATTCTGACCAAGGTGCGCAAAGAAGGTTTGATGTCGATTGAAGGTGATGTGGAGGAGCCGGATCAAAGCCCGTTGTTTCAAAAGTATCCCGAGGTGTTAAGCGACCACCACGTGGTGGAGTTCATGACCGATTATTTGCGTTTGATGGTGAGTGGGAACCTGAATCCCATGGAAATTGAAAACCTGATGGATGGTGAACTGGAAACACACCACCAGGAAGCGCATACCCCGCAATCGGCGGTTCAACAAATGGCCGACGGTTTGCCCGCATTTGGTATTGTGGCGGCGGTAATGGGCGTTGTGCATGTGATGGGCTCGGTAGGGCAGGTAAGCAACGCCGAGCTTGGCGTGATGATTGCAGCAGCCTTGGTGGGTACGTTTCTGGGTATTTTGCTGGCGTACGGTTTCGTAGGCCCGTTGGCCAGCATTATCAACCACAAAATCGCAGAATCTTCAAAGCCGTTTGAGTGTGTCAAAACCACTTTGCTTGCCAGTTTGAACGGTTATTCGCCCGCCCTGGCTGTGGAGTTTGGGCGCAAGGTGCTTTATTCAACCGAGCGGCCAACTTTCATCGAGCTGGAAGAGCACGTGAAAAGCACCAAGGGCAAATAGGGGCGAATACGCAACATGGCGAAGTCTGACGAAGAACGTCCAATCATCGTAGTCAAGAAAATCAAGAAGGGTGGCCACGGCCACCACGGCGGCGCCTGGAAAATTGCGTACGCTGACTTTGTTACTGCCATGATGGCTTTTTTCTTGTTGATGTGGTTGCTGGGTTCTACTTCTGAGGGTGACCTGCGTGGAATCTCCGATTACTTCAAATCACCCTTGAAGGTGGCACTGGTTGGGGGTCCCGGATCAGGCACTGCAACCAGTGTAATAGATGCAGGTGGAACTGATTTATCACGGTCTGTTGGACAGATCAAAAGTGGCAGCAGTGACAAAGCAACGAATGCATCCTCCTCAACGGCATCCAGCGAAGCCTTTGAAAAGGCAGAAGCCAAGCGCTTGCTGGAATTAAAGGGGGAAATAGAGGGCTTAATCGACGCATCAGATTTGATGAAACAGTTTAAAAATCAAATCATGCTCGACATTACGCCCGAAGGTTTGAGAATTCAGATTGTGGATGAGCGAAACCGCCCCATGTTTGATTCGGGCAGTGCAGTGCTGAAAGATTACATGAAGGACATTTTGAGAAGTTTGACGAAGTTGCTGAACCAGGTGCCGAACAAGTTGACCTTGTCTGGCCACACCGATGCAACGCCCTACGCGGCGGGCAACAAAGGGTACAGCAACTGGGAATTGTCAGCGGACAGGGCCAATGCCAGTCGACGAGAGATGACGTTGGCAGGCATGCCAGATTCCAAAATGTTGCGCGTGGTGGGTCTGGCTTCTTCGGTGTCGCTGGATGAGAAAGATCCCTACGCAGCGGTGAACAGACGAATCGCGATCGTGGTGATGAACAAGCGCGCTGAAGCAGCGGTCAGGGCGTTGGCCAATCTGGATGAGGGAGAAAATCCAAATCTGATTGAGCTGCCACCCGTGCCAAAAGTTGAAGGATTGCCGTTCCCGAAGAACGGCGCAAGTACGAATTGAAAGAAATAGTCTATCTGTCAGGAGCAACACCATGCAAAACGATTACCGCTTGATGAACATGATTGATGAGAAAGCAAGACTTGCAGGCTCCAATAAAATGGAGTTGCTTCTCTTTTCTTTGGGATCAACTGAAGTGTTCGGTATCAATGTGTTCAAGGTTCGCGAGGTCTGCGAAACTTTGCCCATCACGCGTACACCCAATATGCCGGCTGGCGTGGAGGGGATCATTTCCTTGCGCGGCAGTATTTTGCCCGTGATTGACCTTGCCCAGTGTTTGCGCATGGGCAATGGCGAAGCACGTACCAAGTTGGTGATCACCGAGTTTTCATCGCACACCCAGGCTTTTTTGGTTCAGGACGTGGACCGAATTGTTCGAGTGGATTGGGAGCAGGTTAAATCGCCCCAAAGCATCGGGCAATCTCAAAGTGCGATGATCACGGCACTGACCGAGTTGCCAGACGGAAAACTGGTGTCGATCCTTGATGTTGAGCAGATTCTCGGCGAAGTAATCGGCGAAGGGGATGTGCCCAACATGGACAGTTTGCGCCCAGACCATCCTTACCCAGTGTTCTTCGCAGACGATTCCAACATGGCACGCAAGAAGATCACCGAAGTGCTCGAGAAGTTGCACCTGCCCTACCAAAGCGCCACCAATGGTCGTGAGGCATGGGAAAAGCTGCGCAACATCGCAGGCCGAGCCGAGCAGGAAAACAAAAACCTCAAGGACGTGGTGTCATTGATTCTGGTTGATGCAGAGATGCCGGAAATGGATGGCTATGTTTTGACACGCCACATCAAGGAAGATCCGCGATTCAAAGGCATTCCAGTTGTAATGCATTCATCGCTTTCTTCTGTGGCCAACAAGAAGCTGGGTCAGCAAGTGGGTGTGGATGCCTACGTGGGCAAGTTCCACCCCGAAGAGCTGGCGCAGATGGTTACCTCAATGCTTCACCCAGCGTAAGGAGCAAGCATGAACCCCGAAGATTTAAGAATCCTGATTGTTGACGACTTCTCGACCATGCGTCGGATTGTTCGCAACTTACTCAAGGAAATTGGATACAACAATGCCGATGAGGCAGAAGACGGTGCAGTGGCACTGGCCAAGCTGAAGGCTGGCAATTTCAATTTTGTTGTCAGCGACCTGAACATGCCGAACATGAATGGCTTTGAGTTGCTTCAGAACATTCGCGCAGATGCAGAACTTAAACACCTGCCGGTGTTGCTGGTCACTGCCGAGGCGAAAAAGGAAGACATTGTGACCGCGGCGCAGATGGGTGCCAATGGTTATATCGTGAAGCCCTTTACCAAGGCCACCTTGGAAGAGAAGTTGGGCAAGATCGTCGCAAAGATGTCTGTATAAACCAAAAATCAGCAAAAGAAGAGAGGTCGCAAGGATGAATCCAGACAACTTGAAAAGCGGTGATAACGACGATTTGGAGGCGCTGTTTGACGAGATCGCAGAACAACGCGTTTGGGATGATGTGCCCGAGACAATGACGGATGACGCCCAGCCAAAGGCTGAAGATGTACAGGCTTCCGGTTCGGCCAATACCGAGGAAGAGCCACGCGATGTGTTTCACCGCGTCGGTTCATTGACGCGAAAGCTGCACGATGCACTTCGTGAACTGGGCTACGACAAAAGCGTTGAAAACGCAGTCAATGCCTTGCCCGATGCGCGCGCACGCCTGAACTACATTGCGGATTTGACTGGCAAGGCTGCCGAGAAAGTGTTGGCCGCCGTTGAATCCTCGCAAAAACTGAATGATGATTTGTCCGCTCGCGCTGCTGACTTGAACCGGCAGTGGGATCGGCTCTACAACAACGAAATGAGTCTGGAAGAATTCAAGTCGCATGCTCGCGAGAATCGCGAGTTCATCAAGGAAATAAGTCAGTCTAGCGGTCAGTTGGGTGGGCATTTGACGGACATCATGATGGCGCAAGATTTCCATGACCTGACGGGTCAGGTGGTCAACCGCATTGGCAATATGGCACAAGGTCTGGAGGAACAACTTGTTCAGTTGTTGCTGGACACCACGCCGCCTGATCAACGCAGACAGGTTGAAGAAACATTCCTGAATGGCCCGGCCATTCATGTTGAAGGACGAACTGATGTGTGCAGCAATCAAAGTCAGGTTGATGACCTGCTGGAAAGCCTCGGCTTCTAACAACACGAACAACCAGGCTGAAGTGGGAGAATACAAATGAGCGCATTCAGTGACGTCGAACTGTTGCATGACTTCTTGACAGAAGCAGGCGACTTGTTGGAAGACGTTGACAGCAAGCTGGTAGAACTGGAGCAAAGCCCGGAGGATTCCGAGCTTCTTGCCACCGTGTTTCGTGGATTCCACACCATCAAGGGTGGGGCTGGTTTTCTGGAAGCAACGCACCTTGTTGAGTTGTGCCACAAAACGGAAAACCTGTTCGACAAGCTTCGATCCAAGAAACTGATTCTCGATGCGGAAATGATGGATTCCATCATGGCAGCAACCGGCGAAGTGCATCGCATGTTTGGTGAAATGCGCAATGGTCACCAACCGGGCGCAGCACCTGTCGAATTGCTGGACGCGCTGGACGCTGCAATTGAAGGCCGAACTGTGGCGCCTGTGCTTGAAGTCGAACACGTTGTGCCAACAGCCACAAGCGAGAAATCTGATAAACCGGCTTCGTCACCAAATGCACAGCCGAACGCTGCAGACGATGACCTGGACTGGGCAGGTTTGTACGAGGCCGTGGTGGGTGTTGCGCCCCGCGAACTGGAACAGGCTGTCTTGAGCACTGACATGGCCACAGAGGCCATTTCAAGGCAGGCCGCAGCGGCAGTTCGGCCCAAAGCCCCCGCACCCAAAGCCAAGGCGGCAGGGCCAGCGGTAAATGTTGCAAAAGAAAACAGTATTCGCGTAGACACCGCGCGTTTTGACCAGATTTTGAACTTGAGCGGCGAAATCGGTTTAACCAAAAACCGTTTGAATTGCTTGTTCCAGTCGATCAGCGCTGGTGTGGTGAACGATGATTTGATCAAGTCCCTCGACACCGTGGTGGGGCAACTGGACATGCTGGTTTCCGACCTGCAGTCTGCTGTCATGAAGGCCCGCATGCAACCCGTGGGGCGCGTATTCCAGAAGTACAGCCGATTGGCCCGTGATGTGTCTCGCCAGCTGGGCAAAGACGTGGAACTGGTTATTGAAGGTGCAGAAACTGAAGTTGACAAGTCCATTCTTGAAGAACTGAATGATCCACTGATTCACCTGGTGCGCAATGCAGTTGACCATGGTATTGAAACCATTGAAGACCGTATCGGCTGCGGAAAAAATCCGAAAGGTATCGTGAATCTGTCGGCCCGCCAGACAGGCGATCACATCGTGATCGAGATTCAGGACGATGGCCGTGGCATGCGCCCCGAGATTATTCGCGAGAAGGCGGTTGAGAAAGGTTTGATCAGTTCCGAGGAAGCGGGTCAATTGAGTGTGCAAGAAAGTTTGCAACTGATTTTTCTGCCAGGTTTCTCGACCAAAGATCAAATTTCCGACATTTCCGGGCGCGGGGTTGGCATGGATGTGGTTAAAACCAACATTCAGCGTCTCAATGGCCGTATCGAAATTCAATCCGAACCGGGGCATGGCTCCAAAATTACTATCCTGTTGCCATTGACCTTGGCAATTTTGCCTGTGTTGATGTTGAAGCTTGAAGAGCAAATTTATTCGTTGCCTTTGTCCAGCGTACGGGAAATCATTCCGATTGAAGAAAACAAGGTTCAGTTTGTCAGTGGAAAGCCCACCATGGTGGTTCGTGGGGAGGTAATTCCTTTGCTTGACTTGGCTACACTGATTGGCCGTGAATCCAACCCGGGCCCCAAGGTTGGGGTGTTGGCTGTGAGCGGCGACAGGGCATGTATTCTGGCAGTCGATTCTTTGGTGGGTCAGGATGAGGTCATGATCAAACCCCTGGACGGGATCAAACCCAAAGGCGTTGCAGGGGCAACATTGTCTGGTGAAGGTTTGCTGGTTCTGGTGCTTGAGTTGCGCGAACTGATTGAAGGCAAGCTGTAGATTGTGACAAGAACTAAGGTGCTTTTCTGCTCTTTCTAACCAATTTGGGTAGTACCTTCCCCCGTGATAATTAGGTAATAGCGCAAGTCGCAAAGCCAATTTATACACTCGGCGCATTAAGCTGGGGGATGGGAGTAGACCTTATGAATTCACTGTATCGCTCGATTGAGAAAAGTTTTTTCTACACCCTCAGTCGGAAACTGTTTGGCAATGTTATTGGCATTGCAAGCGTTGTCGTGATTGCTTATCTGGTGCTCTACAGCTGGGCCATCGGCAAGCTGGATGCGGTACAAATGGGTGAATTCCGATTCATTCTTGGAATATCTCTGGGTGTCACTCTGCTGGCCTGCGCCGGGGCTTTCGTGTACCTGCGTCACTTGATCGTGCGGCCTGTTCACTTGCTCAGTGACCGCATGGACCAGCTGGCCAACGGCGAAGGCGATTTGTCGGTGAATTTGCCCACAGTGACCCAGGATGAGCTTCGCGATCTGGCTGAAAATTACAACGCATTCATGGTTCGCCTGCGCGATTTGATTCATGAAATTCGCAGAATGACGGCTCAGGTTTCAATGGAATCTGTTCGTGTGTCCGGTAGCCTGAAAGACGCAAGCCGCACAGCAGAAAAACAGGGAAACATCACCACTGAAATTTTCCAGGCAGCAGACATGGCGTCGCACGCGATGGAGAATGTTTCCAACAGCGCGAATTATTTGTCCACAGCCACTGGCGAACACCTTGAAACTGTCAATTCTTCTTACCGGGAATTGCTCAGCGTGGCCGATGAAATGAATCAGGCTTCCGGCAGCTTGAGCAGCTTTGGCAACACCGTTGAAAAGCTTGCGAAAACCGGCAAGGGCATTGAGCACATTGTCAAATTGATCAACGATATTTCCGATCAAACCAATCTATTGGCCTTGAACGCAGCCATTGAGGCGGCGCGAGCCGGCGAGCAGGGTCGTGGCTTTGCCGTTGTGGCGGATGAGGTGCGTGGTCTGGCTGAACGTGTGAAGTCAGCCACAGGCGAGATTCGTGGAAATATTTCATCCATGCTGAAGCTGGTGAGCGAAACTCAGGAAGAAACCCGCGAAATCAACAAAAGTATTTCCAAAGGACAACAAACTGTCAGCACCTCGTCTGCCAAGTTTTCCGGCATGGTGCACAGCTTCGAGGAAATGAGTGTTCAGATCAATGACGTGACGCAGCAAGTGCAGTCTGTCAAACAAATCAATATGGAGGTGTCTGGAAAAGCCTCGGAAATTCGCGACACTGCGCAGTCGGTCATCACTCAAACCACCGAGTCCGAGAAATCAAGTTCGGAACTTGCCGCCGCCACGGATCGAATCAAGGAACTGGTTGCACGTTTTAAAATTGGCAAGGGCGCCTACGAACAAATTATCGAGCAGGCAGTACTGGCGCGCGAGCAATGCAAGAAAATCCTGATCGAGGCGACAGACAACGGACACGACATTTTTGATGAGGCTTACAAGCCTATTGCAAATTCCAATCCTCAAAAGTACAACACACGTTACGACAGGGCTGTTGAGCGTCAGCTTCAGGGCGCTTATGACCAACTGGTGGCCAATGTTCCAGGTTCGGTTTTCTCGCTGTGTGTAGACCGCAAAGGTTATGCGCCCACCCACAACAGCAAGTATTCACGCCCCTTAACGGGCGACTTGAAAAAAGACCTGGTAGAAAGCCGTGACAAACGAATGTTCAGTGACCCCGTGGGTTTACGGGCTGCGCAAAATTTGTCACCGTGGTTGCTGCAAACCTATCGCCGCGATACTGGTGAGGTGCTCAATGATTTGTCTTTGCCCATTGAAATCAATGGACGCCACTGGGGTGGCATACGCCTGGGCTTTAGTCCCGAGCTATTGATCAAAGACTGAAGAACGACGGATAGGGGTCCGTTTTAAGCCGCGCATCGTCGCGGCTTTTTTTCTGTTTACTGAATATTGTTGACCCACTGCTTCAAGGGCACTTCGCAGTTTTGTAGCACTTCAATCAGTTTAGAGGCGCTGTTTTCAAAGCTGGCAATGCTTTTTACGCCCGATTGGCGACAGGCCACCTCCAGGTCTTCGGCCAGTTTACGGGCCGTTTCAAATCCGATTGTTGCTGCAGACCCCTTCACCGTGTGGGCCACTTCGCCCAGCCCTTGCAGGTCCTGACGTTCGCAGGCGGCTTGCAATCGCTCGATGTAGCCTTGGCATTCCTTGATGAACACCGCAATCAGCATGGTCATCAGCGCTGTGTCATTGTCCAGGCGGATCAACGCCTCGCGTGGGTCGTATTGCATGGTGTTGTGGCCTTCAATTTCAAGAAGTGTCATGTTACCCGCTCAATTCGGGGTTTTGAATTGCACCCATCCTTTTCATAATAAGAACATTCCAACACCACAGGTGCTGCTTTGGCAGAAGAAACCGATCAGGAAAAAGACTTACCCGCGTCGGAACAGAAGATCCGTAAAGCGCGAGAGGAAGGCAATCTCCCCCGATCCAGAGAACTGGGCGGGGGTGTTGTGTTGCTTGCAGGGGTTGGTTTGCTGTATTCCATGGGCGGGGAATTGGTGGGGCAAAGTGAAAAGCTGATGCGACAAGGCCTGGTGCTGGAGCGTGCGCATGCCTTTGACACCAAGTACATGGGTTTGAAATGGGTTTCAATGCTTCAGGAAAGCCTGGTTATTCTGGTGCCACTGTTTTTGGTTGTGGTGTTTGCCGCCATTTTCTCCAATGTGTTGGTGGGTGGGTTTAACTGGTCGACAAAGCCGCTGGAGCCCAAGTTTTCCAAGCTGAATCCAGTGAAGGGTTTGAAAAATATTTTCTCGGTCAACGGACTGGCCGAATTGGTCAAAGCCATACTGAAAACATTGGTGCTGGGCGGGGTTGGTTACCTGCTGTTGATGCAGGATTTGGGCGAGTTCACGCAATTGTCAGCCATGCCCCTTGAGCACGGAATGGCCGAGACGGCGCGCATCACCATCAAAGATGCCCTGATACTGGCAATCGCTTTCCTGTTGATTGTGTCGATTGATGTGCCGTATCAGTTGTGGCGCTATTACAAAGGTTTGCGCATGAACCTTGAAGAACTCAAGCGTGAATCAAAAGAATCGGATGGTGATCCGCACCTGAAAGGCAAAATCAAGAGCATGCAGCGAGAGGCAGCACGCCGGCGAATGATGGCGTCTGTTCCCAATGCAGATGTAATTGTCACCAACCCGACCCACTATTCCGTGGCTTTGAAATATGACAAGGATGGCAAAGGTGCACCGCGCGTGGTGGCCAAGGGCATTGGCCCATTGGCCCTGAAAATTCGGGAAGTGGCCAGGGAAAACAAAGTGCCCATGGTTGAAGCACCGCCGTTGGCCCGTGCCTTGTATTCCAATGTTGACCTGGAGCAGGAAATTCCCGGTGCCTTGTACACGGCAGTGGCCAAATTGCTGGCTTATGTGTATGCCTTGGCCGAGGGCAGGGCGCATTTGGTTGAAGTGCCTGGCGATGCCGACATTCCGAAGGGCATGGATCCAGGGCCGGCGGTTTGATTTGCTATTCGGCTACGGTTTTTTGGCCAACTCGTCAGTGGGTTGCTTCATCCCCACTGAAAACCGCTGTATCCCTTGTTGAACGAAGTCTTTGCATTCACCCAAGCCCGACAAAACTGATAGTCGGGTCTTGGGCGTCGCCTTGCGGCGAACATTGAAGTCTTGTTCAAACGGGACGGTTTTCTCAATGTGCGGATGAAGCAACCCAATGCCGAGTTAGCCCCAACCGGCGCTCGCGAATCTCCACCACCGCGCAGCTCACCGCTGAGTTTAGTTTGCCCAATCGGCGGCGGTGTTTCGATCGCTTCGCCTTCAAGAAAACCTGCCCGTTTGAATTAACACGCCACGGTCGGCTGAAAGCCGACACCGAGACCCAGCCATCAGTTTTGCTGGGTGAGGTGAGTCAGTGTGAATTTCAAAAAGGGATCAACAGGTTTTCAGGCAAGCGATCGGAACCCACGCCGATTGGGGTAAAAGAACCTGCAGGCGAGCAATCCAATCCACAATAAGGCGGTAAATCACCCTCAATTCCATCATTGAGAAAAGCTAAAGTTTCCCATAATTGAACCGTTAACCACTTGATGGGCGGGACTGTGGCTTCCTCCGCATTTTCACTAGATTTTATCAAAGCAGGCTTGAGCGGCGAAAAGGCAAAAACCTTGGGCGCTCCCATTTTCATCATCATGATTCTGGTCATGATGATTTTGCCTGTACCGCCTTTCGCACTGGATCTGTTTTTTACATTCAACATCGCGCTCAGCCTCATGGTGCTGGTCGCAAGCCTGTACACCACACGCCCGCTTGACTTCGCAGCCTTTCCCACTATTTTGCTGGTCACCACGTTATTGCGCTTGAGCTTGAACGTGGCTTCTACCCGCGTGGTATTGATGCATGGCCATGAAGGCCCCGATGCCGCTGGCAAGGTGATTGAAGCCTTTGGCCACTTCCTGGTGGGTGGCAACCTGGCCGTGGGTATCGTCGTGTTCGTGATTTTGATGTTGATCAACTTTGTAGTGATCACCAAAGGTGCAGGCCGAATTGCTGAAGTGTCCGCCCGTTTTACATTGGACGCCATGCCCGGCAAACAAATGGCCATTGATGCCGACTTGAACGCGGGCTTGATCGCGGAAGACGAAGCCCGCAAGCGCCGTGCTGAGGTGAGTCAGGAAGCCGAGTTTTTTGGTTCAATGGACGGTGCCAGCAAGTTCGTTCGTGGCGATGCCATGGCCGGTATCATGATTCTGATCATCAACATCATTGGCGGTTTCGCCGTGGGTGTGATGCAGCACGACATGACGTTCGCCGACGCGGGTACCAATTACGTGCTGTTGGCCATTGGTGACGGCTTGGTTGCCCAGGTGCCGGCACTGGTTATTTCGATTGCAGCCGGTCTGGTCGTCGCCCGTGTGGGTCAGGGTCAGGACATCGGCACCCAGTTGGCCAGTCAGCTGCTCAAGTCTCCCCAGGCTGTGGGCATTACCGCAGGCATCATGGGCTTGTTGGGCATTATCCCCGGCATGCCCAGTTTTGCCTTCCTGTTGTTGGCGGCTGGTTTTGGTTACCTGTCATATCACTTGTCGACCAAAGGCAATGTCAAAAAAGTGGTTTCAACCACGGAAGATCAAGACAAAATCAAGGCCGCCACCACCGAAGCACAGGAAGCAACCTGGGACGATCTGGTACCCATCGACACCATTGCGCTGGAAGTGGGTTACCGCCTGATCGCTTTGGTGGACAACAAGCAAGACGGCGATTTGCTGAAACGCATCAAGGCAATCCGCAAGAAGTTTGCGCAGGAAATCGGTTTCCTGCCACCCGCTGTACATTTGCGTGACAACCTGGAACTGCGCCCCTCTGTGTACCGTATTTTGCTCAAGGGCGTTTGCATGGGTGAGGGTGAAGTGTTTCCGAACCAGCACCTGGCAATCAACCCCGGCCGTGTGACCATGCAGTTGCCCGGGCCACAAACCACCGACCCCGCATTCGGCTTGCCCGCCGTGTGGATTTCCGACGATCAAAAAGAAAAAGCCAATGCAGCCGGCTACACGGTGGTTGATGCTTCCACCGTGGTCGCCACACACCTGTCGCATATTCTGCAAACCTCGGCTGCCCAGTTGCTGGGTCGCACTGAAACCCAACAGCTGCTGGACCATTGCGCAAAGTCTTCTCCCAAAGTGGTGGAGGATCTTACGCCCAAGCTGCTGGATGTGGCTGTCATCCAGAAAGTGCTTCAAAACCTGCTGGAAGAAAGTGTCCATATTCGCGACCTGCGCACCATTTTTGAAACATTGCTTGAAAATGGCGTTCGTACCAAGAACCCGCTTGAACTGACCGCCGCAGTGCGCATTGCATTGGGTCGCGCGATTGTGCAGGCACTGGCCGGAACCAATGACGATCTCAACGTGTTGGTGATGGAACCCAAGCTGGAACAAATGATTACCCATGCCCATTCTGCGGTCGGACATGACCAGGTGGGCATTGATCCCAATCTGGCAGAAACATTGGCCCGCCAAACTGCGGACGCAGCAGGTCGTCAAGAACAGCTGGGCCAAAGCCCGGTGTTGCTGGTGCCCGATGCCTTACGTTTGTCCATGGCCCGCCTGTTAAAGCGCACTTCGCCCAATCTTCGGGTGTTGTCGCACAGTGAAATTCCCGAAAACCGAACTATCCGCGTTGCGCAAGTCGTAGGAGCGAAAGCATGAAGCTGAAAAAATTCACAGCCCCCACCACTCGAGAGGCATTACAGAAGCTGCGTGCTGAGCTTGGCGAGGACGCCATTATTTTGTCGACCAAGCAAACCGCAGCAGGCACTGAAGTGCTGGCTGCCTCGTCTCAGGACCTGGACATGGTCACTGAAAAGCCAGCCGCCGCAGCGCCAGTATCGTGGACCAAAGCCGACCGCGCCCAGCAGCTTGCTATTCAGGAACCCGATCGCCAGCCCACACAGGCTGAGCGCGTTGCGCAGCAAGTGGCTGCCCAGCGCGATGTGTTGATTAATCGCGCACCGGTGGTGGAACAGGCAACGCAGCAGGTTCCTCCCGCAAACGACATGGTCAATGAACAGACCGCAGTGCTGGATGAAATCAAACAGATGCGTCAGTTGTTGAAAGACCAAATGGCCATGATGACCTGGCGCGATGCGCTGGAGAAAAATCCCCAGCGTGGCGAGTTGTGGAACCTGCTGACCCAATCGGGTTTCTCGCCCCTGTTCGCGCGCACAGTGGTTGAGAAGCTGCCATCGGACCTTTCCGAAACCCAGATGCAGGATTGGGCCATGAATGTGCTCAAGAAAAACCTCAACGTGGTGCCTGCCAACAAAGACCTTGTTGAAACTGGTGGCACGTTTGCGCTGGTGGGCCCCACTGGTGTGGGAAAAACTACCACCACAGCGAAAATGGCAGCACGTTGCGTGGTCAAGTATGGTGCGGATTCACTGGGTCTGATCACCACCGACAGCTACCGGATTGGCGCACAAGACCAACTGCGCATTTACGGCAAAATTCTGGGTGTGCAGGTGTACACCGCGCAAACCCATGCAGACCTGCAGCAGTTGCGCAACAGCATGCAACGCAAGCGTTTGATCCTGATCGACACCGTGGGCATGGGCCAGCGCGATTCACGCGTGGCCGAACAAACCAAAATACTGACCGACAGCCATGTAAAGCGCGTGCTGTTGTTGAACGCCACCAGCCAGCCAGAAACACTGGACGATGTTGTGCGTCATTACAAAAGCACAGGCCTTAGTGGTGCAATTTTGTCCAAGCTCGACGAAGCCATCAAAATAGGGGGTGTGCTCGATGTTGTCATGCGTCACAAGTTGACCCTGCAATACATAGCAACAGGCCAGCGCGTGCCCGAAGACTTGTTCCCGGCCGATCCCCGTGTGTTGGTGCACCGCGCCATGCGCTCGCGCAGCAGCCAGGCCTTTCAAGCTTCGAGCGGAGAATTGAAATGGAAAATGGCCCAAGTCTCCACGACTGGCATTTAAACTTTCATGGTTAACTGAAAAACATGGATCAAGCCAAAACACTGCGACACCTGCTGGGCCGGAAACACGCCACCATTCACCCGATACTGGGCGACATGGCCTGCGACTATGCTGCCTGTCTGGGGCGTTTTGTACTTGAACAGCAAGCCCGCCAAGACCGTGTTGCGGTGTTGTTCGACGGTTCGGTTGCAGGTTTGTTGCAGTTGCTCCCCAGTGGGTCGAGAACAGACCTGATCGAATTCTTCAATGGCAGATCGAACCTTGAAGACCAAGTGGTTCAACTGGCCCAAGGTCAGTATCTGGTCGTTGCCGGCGAAGGGCTGCAAGCACTGGTTCAAAAACCGGCCCAGGCGGCCGCATTGCTGGGCAAGCTGCACCGCATGCCGGTGAGTTGTGACCGCTATTACGCCACCTTGCCCTACGAGGCTGTTTCACTGGCTCAGGCATTTTCACCCGGCGATGAATGGTACTGGGTGGTCCAACCCACGGCCAGATCGGTTACACGTGCCTTTCAAGCCATTCGAACTTCCAAAGGGGTAGACGAAAATATTCAACACCGTGTTATTGTTGCAGGTGTTAAAGATGCAAATGAAGCTGACCATGTGTTTGCGAATTTGTCCGAGAGCACGTCGCACCTTTTGGCAAGCCCCCTGCAGTACGCAGGGCATTTGCCTGCGTTGTTGCCAGGCAAGGCGCTGAATCAGGTCAGTCGAGAGATGATTGCAGCAGGCCGGCGAATCGCGAAAGCCATTTGTTCTTTCGACGAACACGCACTGGCGTAATAACAAGACAGGAAGCAGAGCTCCATGTACACAGCCCAGGGCACCCTAGACAAATCCAGGCAGATCGACCAGTACATTCCCCTGGTGCGCAGGCTCGCCCATCACTTGATCGCCAAGTTGCCAGCCTCTGTGCAAATTGATGATTTGATCCAGGCCGGTTTGATCGGCTTGATGGACGCCATTACCCGTTTTGAAGAAGGGCAGGGTGCCCAGTTTGAAACATACGCCAGCCAACGCATTCGTGGTTCCATGCTGGATGAATTGCGGTCTGCTGACTGGATGCCGCGAGGCGTTCGCCAAGCGCAGCGAAAAATTGAAACCGCGACCATGAAGGCCGAGCAGAAGCTTGGACGTTCTGCCTCAGAACAAGAAATTGCCGATGTCCTGGGCGTGCGCCTGGACGAATATCAGGACATGTTGTTTGATTCGCGCGGCGCACAGCTCGTGTTTTACGACGACTACGCCGACGATGGCGATGGTGAAGGCTATCTGGACCGCCAGATGGATGGCGATGAAGAAGCCAATCCCCTTGAAATGCTGGGAGACCATCGATTCAGGGAAACCCTGATTCAGGCCATTGAAGACCTGCCCGAGCGTGAAAAAATGCTCATGGGCCTGTATTATGAGCAAGAGTTAAACTTCCGTGAAATTGCGGCCGTTCTTGGCGTGACAGAATCCCGAGTGTGCCAGTTGCACACCCAGGCTGTCAGTCGCCTCAAGACCAAGCTTCGCGACCACTAAAAATACAATGGCTGATCCCAACGCCCGGGGAAAACCGAAAACCTTCGAACAATCGCGGACGCGGGTCAATCGTTCGCTGATTCTGGTCATCGTCACGTCCATCGGCCCTTTGGCGCTTGCTGCGCTGTACATGTCGGGCAGCACCTCACACACATCCAGCTGGCAATTAACAGTGCTTCTCACTGTTACGCTCGGCATATTGGGTGCCTGGTTCATGGGCAACAAATTGCTGTCTGGTTTGCTCGATGTCATCAAGTCCTCTGTTCAATCTGAAAACCAGCTTCGGCGCCTCATGGAGCTGTCGGGCGACTGGTACTGGCAACAAGACTCCACCCACACCATTGTGCGCATTATTTACCGCGGGAAAGATCAAAATGGTCACGCGGATGGCGGGCGTCAACTACCTTTCGACGGCCTGGCGCGCTGGGATATTGAGGGGCTGAAGTGCATAGACCCTCGTTACAACTGGGATACTTTCAAAGACCTGCTGGACAGCCATCAACCTTTTGACCGGGTTTGTTTTGAGTATTGGCCCAAAGATTCCGAGCGGATCATTTTCGAATCCACCGGCCGACCTTTGTATGGTCTTTCCGGTGAATTCATGGGTTATATGGGCGTTTCAAGCGACCTGACCCAGAAACGGCTGAATGAGCAATTGTTGTCCCTGCAACGTTCCCTGTTGCAGGGGGTATTGTTGTCTGCACCCATTTCCGAATTGGCGGCATCGTACGCTCGCGGCTTGAAAAACTGCCTCACGGTGCGTGCCGAGGTGGTGCTTGGTTTCCGGGACAAATCGGATCAGAATCACTGGCGTGTGCGTGGCACCAACCCGGCATTGCGCATGCCTTTGGAACAGGGGCAAGCCTTCTGGAACAATGCGGAACAGTTTTGTGATCCACTGGAAGGCCATGATCAGCACGGCTTGGTATGGCTCGGGAAAATGAAGCCCGAGCATTATTTTGAAACCAATTGGGCAGCCGAACTGGGCATTACTTCGGTGTGGTTTGCACTGCGAAAGGCAGTTGAACCCAATCAGCCGGAATACTGGATCATGGTGGCCCAGCAGGGAGTGCAGGTGGCTTGTCACGACGATGTGTTGCGTGTACTGACAGCCATCCGTTTGTTGGGGCTGTGCGTGGAACGGCGGGTTTTTGAAGACGATTTGCAAGGTTTGAATGGCACGCTTGAACAGCGCATCACCGACCGCACCGCCGAGCTGACGCGCAGCAATTCCGAGCTTGAGGCCTTCACCTACACTGTGTCGCATGACCTTCGCGCCCCTTTGCGCGCCATCGATGGTTTTTCCAGCATTTTGAAGGAAGATTTTGCCGAAACCCTCTCCGAAGATGCCCGGGGCTTGCTGGATCGAATTAGCAATAACGCCCGGCAAATGGGTGGTTTGATCGACGGTTTGCTCGATTTTTCCCGCTTGTTGCGTACCGATGTTGCCCGTGTGAAAGTGGACCAGCAACAACTGCTGGAACAAATTCTTGAGCAACTCGATGCAAAGCGGAAAAATGTGGTGGAGTTGTGCGACCTGCCACCGGTGTATGCTGATCCGGTATTGCTTAAACAGGTGTGGATGAACCTGATCGACAATGCCCTGAAATTCAGCAGCAAGACCGACCAGCCCAAAGTGCTTATTTCCTGCGAAAAGCAGGGGCGTTTTTATCGCTTCAGCGTGCAAGACAACGGTGCCGGGTTTGACATGAAGTACTCGGACAAATTATTCAATGTGTTCGAGCGCCTGCACCACAAAAAAGACTTTGACGGCACAGGGGTTGGCCTGGCCATTGTGAAACGGATTATCGGGCGCCATGGTGGCGAGATCACTGCAAAAGCTGAACTGGGCAAGGGTGCTTGCTTTGCTTTTACCTTGCCTGATCAAATCGATTCTTACGAATAAAGGATTCATCCATGGTTGATGTAGTACTGGTTGATGACAACTCCAATGACGCAGACCTGGCTTTGCGCGTTGTGCGCAAAACATCGTCAAGTTCCACCACGGTGCTGCTGGAAGACGGCGAGCGCGCAATTGAATATTTCAGGCAGTTGATGGAGGATCATCCCAAAGACAGTGCCGCTTTGAATTTGCCGAAACTGGTGTTGCTTGATTTGAAATTGCCCAAGCTTGACGGGCTTGAAGTATTGAAGTTTTTGCGTTCACACGATGTGTTTAAAACAATGCCAATCGTCGTGTTGTCGTCGTCGCGTGAAATTAGCGATGTGAAGCGTTCGTATGAACTGGGTGTGAACAGCTTTGCGGTCAAACCAGTGCAGTTTGATCAGTATCTGACCCGCATCTCTGCGCTGGTTTCCTATTGGTTAACTGTCAACGAATTACCGCGCGGGGCATAGCACCGCCGGCCAGTGCGGATTGGCTCATTCCACCCTTGGGGCCATAGGTATCACTGGCAGTGGGTTTTTGCTCAGCCACAGCCGCCGCCGTCAAAATCGAAATTCTTTCCTGCAAGCCAGCCAGTTGTTCGCTCACCAAATCACCGTTGGTATTGTTCAGGCGTTGGGCGTGGGTCAATGTAGTGCGCAGTGTGGAATAGGTTCCCAGCAGGCGTGGCTCGTGGGCTGCAAGCACATCTACCCACAGGGCAATGCCGTCGAGATTTGGCTGAAACCCTTCTGCTTTGGCCAACTGGATGTTGGCCAGGTATCGTTTTTCCAATTCCAGCATCATGGCTTCTTTGCGAAGCGCCAGGCTGTTTAATTCAGTGGTCTGAAGTTTGACAAGGCACGCCTGTTCCTCAAGCAAGATATCAACCAATGCCATGGCCATATCACATTCATAAGCCAAATTGCGATAGAGGTTTTTTGCTGCGTCAGCGTGCGACATAATCAGTTTCCTCAGTTAAAGCCCCAAGGTACCTGGCGACAATTATTTCTGGCCAAGCAACTCGCGAGCACTTTCAATCACCTTGGCTGCAACAGCCTCGGCATTGACCTTAAATTCACCATTGCTGATGGCCTCTTTGATTTCTGCCACTTTCTCAGCATTGAACGGAGCGCCAGCGGCGCCTAACGCACTGGATTGCCCTGAGAGCGTAGTAACTGCACCCTCAGCGCTTGATTTTTCTGTAGCACCAGTTGAAGCTGATTTGCCACTGCCTTGCGGCTTGGTCGGCTTGTCAATTGGGTTGCTTCCTGAATTTATTCTGTTGATACTCATATTTTTCTCCGCGTTGGGCAGAGCCTAAGTGGGTTTCGTATGTTTTGTTAACGGCTCGAATTTATCCAACTTTAACGAATTATCAAAAGAATTCCTACTTTTTGGTTATCCCCATTACAAACTAACCTCTACCAGCAATGCGTCTCGCGCAATACCATGCAGAATTTTGCCCTGCGCTGTCTTTATTTTTACCACCTCACCCAGCTCGGCCTCGCCCATGGCGATTGCGGTTCCACCAATTGCAAAACCTGGCCCCTTCATCATCACCTTCACGGTGTCGCCGTTTTTTACCATGGCCTGACCGCGCAGGTAATCCTGTTTTAACAGCATGCCGGGCCACAATTGCCTTGCGGCAGTTTTATTGCCCAAGTGTGCAAGGTCAGTCACCCAGCCGTGTTTTAGTTCTGTCAGGTTCATCGTCCGGAATTCAACATCGTTCACGCCGACTGCTTGCCCGGATTGAACCGTGCCCTTCACCACCAGCACAGGCGCCCACACTTTTATATCCACACCGAGAAAGAACGGCGGTGTGTCCGAACCCACGCACTGCACCTGGACAAAGGTTCGACCCCACATTTTGTTGTTGGCGCTGTTGGCAAACAGTGCGGCAGGGCATTGTGCAGTGCCGATCCGTTCATCCGCTTTTACAAAGTTCACTTGTACGCTGGCACCCACCGGCAATAACGCGGGGTCCACCAGTTCATGCAGCTGTTTTTCATTGACCCACCGCGATCCATCGGCATGCACGCTTGCCGCCGCAATACCCAAGGCGCAAATCAACAAGCCAGCAATGGTCTTGCCGGAAGAGCGGATTAACTCTGTTTGAAAAGAAGTGTGAGATTTCATTCAAGTTTTTGCAGCTGCAGCCGTAAATAGGTCTGTAAGAAACAATTTCTGCCTCGATGACAACATCCTAGGCGGAGGCTGGCCGCACCCTAAGCTGAAAAAGAGCCGCCTTTCCCCCCTTTCTCTCCACTTTGATTTGACAGCGTCAGTTCAATAATCCATTCATCCGTTCGTGTATGAAGGATTCAAACGATGTTGGACAAACTTACCGATTCAATGCAATTCTCTGCCGAGGCCCTGAAACTCAGAGCGCATCGTCAGGAGGTATTGACCTCCAACATTTCCAACGTAGACACCCCCAATTACAAAGCCGTTGATTTCGATTTCAAAAGCGCCTTGAAAGCGGCCACTGGCGAAAAAGGTCAGATGAGCGCCCCCGCAAACCCAGGCTTGGGCAACGGCGCAGGCGCCTTGGCTGTTACACACCAGGGCCACATTACCGGCAAAGGCAACGCAGGCATGACCACCGCAGAGATGTTGCAGTTTCGCCGCGGAAACAACGCAGCCATTGATGGCAACTCGGTGGACATTGAGCGCGAGCGTGCTGCATTTGCAGAAAACACCGTGAAGTACGAAGCCGCATTGCGTGCCATCAATGGTCGAATTTCGACATTGAAGCAGGCCATGGGTTCTGGCAACCAATAAGGGTTAAGGGAACAATATGTCGCTATTTAATTCCTTCAAGTTAGCCGGTGGTGCCATGCAGGCACAAACCACCCGCCTGAATACAGTGGCCAGCAACCTGGCCAACGTGGACACCGCTGCCGCAAACCCAAACGAGGTGTATCAGGCCCGCAAAGTGGTATTTGAAGCAGTGCTTCAGAAAGCCGCACCGGGCAAGGCTGCTTTGGCTGAGAACGTGCAGGTCAAAGACATTGTTGAAGACAAAACCGAAGCGAAAAAAATGTTCGACCCCAAGCACCCCATGGCCGATGCGGACGGTTACGTCTACATGCCCAACGTAAACGCAGTGGAAGAAATGGTGGACATGTTGGCCGCTTCCCGCAGTTACCAAACCAATGCCGAAGTAATGAACACCGCCAAACAGCTGATGCTGAAAACCCTGAACATGGGCAACCAGTAAGGAGAAATGAAGAATGACAATTGATGTAACTTCCGCACTGGGCAACAACAGCGGCGCCACGTCAGCGAAGAAAAAAACAGACGAGAACAGCCCCGAAGCAATTCAGGAAAGGTTCATGTCATTGTTGGTGGCACAGCTGAAAAACCAGGATCCACTGGCCCCGATGGACAACGCCCAAGTGACCAGCCAGATGGCGCAGTTGAACACGGTGACCGGTATCAACAAACTGAATTCCACCATGGAAGGTGTGGCTGCTTCAATCAATGGCAACCAGACTGCGCAAGCCACCAGCATGCTGGGGCGCGCCGTGCTGACCGAAGGCAATGACCTGGCTTTGGTTGAAGGCCAGGCCGTGGGTTCCCTGCAACTGGACCAAAGCGTCGACATTCTTCGCGTGAATGTGCTTGATGCCGGTGCCAACGTGGTGCGCACAATCGATGTGGGGCCGCAGGCCAAAGGCACACACGAATTCACATGGGACGGCAAAAGTGACGACGGCAGCACCTTGCCTGCGGGCAACTACAAGTTTGAAATTGAAGCCAAGGCCGCAGGCAAAGACGCCAGCGCGACACCGCTGACCCTTTCAGTGGTTCAGGGTATTCGCAACGCAGGCGCCGAAGGCACCAAACTTTTAACCAGCAATGGTGGCGAAGTAAGTTTCGCTGACATCAAGCAGGTTTTCTAAATAAAAGATTTTTCAAGGAGTCAAACATGGCTTTTTCAGCAGGTGGAAGTTTTCAGCAGGGTTTGAGCGGTTTGAATGCAGCTCAACGTGGTTTGGAAGTGATTGCCAACAACGTGTCCAATGCCAGCGTGATCGGTTTCAAGGGTTCTGAAGCTGAATTCTCGGATGTATTCGCGCGCGCTTTCAACGGCGCACGTTCTACCAACGGCATTGGCTTGGGTACCAGCCTGGCAGCGGTTACGCAAAACTTCAAACAGGGCAACATCAACGTAACCGGCAACCCCTTGGACCTGGCCATCAGCGGCACAGGTTTCTTCAAAGTGCAAGCCGACAACGGCGACAACATTTACACCCGCAACGGCCAATTTACCTTGAACAACGCTGGCGTAATTGTCAATTCACGCGGCGACAAGTTGCAAGCCTTTCCGGTGGATGCGGCCACGGGCCGTCCGTCTGATGTAGCCCAGGACATCACCGTGCCCCGCGGCAGCATTCCGCCAGCAGCCACGCGCGCAGGCAGCCTTGAATTGAACCTGGACGCCCGCGCCACAGCCATTGATCCTGCCTTGGTGTTTGACCCCGCCAACTTGAACACCTTCAACAATTCCACATCGATGACGGTGTACGACGAATTGGGCGGTGCACACATTATGGCCGTGTACATGCGCAAGGAAGCGTCCAATGACTGGTCGGTGTTCGCAACAGTAGACGGCACACAGGTTGATATCGGTACAGCACCCGTGGCTACAACCACAGCGCCCGCGCAGTCCACCTCGGCCTCGCTTCAATACGGTGTTGATGGTTTGCTTGTGACCCCGAATGACGGAAACCTGACCGTGGACATGTCGCGTTTCGTAACTGCCAGCGGCGTGCCTTTCTCATCCACTGGTGTGGCACCCAACCAGTTCACTTTCGACATGACAGACACCACCCAGTACGGCAGTTCTTTTGTGGTGCAGAACCTGGGTCAGGACGGTTATGCATCTGCACCTTTTGCCGGTTTCGATGTGGGCGCCGACGGCATATTGACCATCAGCTACGCCAACGGCAAGCTGGTGAATCACGCGCAAATTGGCTTGTACCGATTCCCGAATCCGGAAGGTTTGCAGCCTGTGGGTTCAAACGGTTGGCTTGCTACCAATTCATCTGGCCCCGAACTGGTGTCGCTCAGTGAAGACACCGCCTTCGGCCTTATCCAATCGGGTGCACTGGAAGAGTCGAACATTGATTTGACGGCTGAGCTGGTCGCCATGATTTCCGCCCAGCGCGTGTATCAGGCCAACTCACAGACCATCAAAACCCAGGATTCAATATTCCAGACCATCACCAACCTTCGTTAATGTGAACTGACATGGACAAACTGATTTTCCTGGCTGCCCAAGCCGCCAAAGGCACAATGTCTCGCCAAGAGAACATTGCCAACAACCTAGCCAACGTGAACACGCCCGGGTTTCGGCAACAGCTCATGGCGTTTCAAAGCGCGCCGGTAACAGGCGAGGGCAGTGGTTCCAGAAGCTTCGCTGTAGAAACCAGCGTTGGCTTCGACACCACACCAGGGCAAATTCAGTCCACGGGCCGGGAAATGGACGTGGCCATTCAAGGCGAGGGCTGGTTTGCAGTCAACGATGCCAAAGGCAATGAAGCCTACACCCGCAACGGTTCTTTTCAGCTGGATGGCACCGGCAACCTGGTAACACAGGAAGGTTATTCAGTGATTGGTACGAATGGCCCGATCAATGTGCCGCCAGATCACCGTTTGTCCTTTGAAGGCGATGGCTCGGTGTCTGCGATTCCATTGGGTGGCGACACCAATGTGGTTCAACTGGGCCGCTTGAAGCTGGTGAATATACCGCAAGGCGAAATTAACCGTGGCGACGATGGTTTATTCCGCGCTGCCAATGGCGACCCCGCTGAAGCTGACTTGAATGTGCGCGTGGCTGGTGGTTTTATTGAATCCAGTAACGTGAATGCCGTGGACATGATGGTGCAGATGATTACCGCTGCCCGCCAGTATGAAACCCAAATGAAAATGATCAGCACGGCCAAAGAAAACGGCCAGGCTGCCAACAGCCTGTTTGGCATGAATTAAGGAGAAACCCGCCATGATGCGTTCTTTGTGGATTGCAAAAACAGGTCTGGATGCACAGCAAACCCAGCTTGATGTCATTTCCAACAACCTGGCCAACACTGCCACCAACGGCTTTAAACGCTCGCGTGCGGTGTTTGAGGATTTGCTGTATCAAACCCTTCGCCAGCCCGGTGCGCAAACCACCGAACAAACCCAGGTTCCTTCCGGCCTGCAGATTGGTACCGGTGTAAAGCCGGTTTCAACCGTGCGCAATTTTTCGCAGGGCAATTTGCAGCAAACCGGCAACACGCTGGACGTTGCCATCAACGGGCAGGGTTTCTTTCAGGTACAAATGCCCGATGGCACCACCAGCTATACCCGCGATGGCAGCATTCAGATTGACGCCAACGGCACACTGGTCACATCGAACGGTTATCCCGTGCTCGGGCCCGTCACCATTCCGCAAGGTGTGCAAGACATTTCAATTTCTCAAGACGGTGTTGTGTCGGCCGTGGTGCAGGGCCAGGTTCAGCCCCAAGAGCTGGGTCAAATCCAGTTGGCCAGCTTTGTGAACCCGGCTGGCCTGTTCAGCATGGGTCAAAACCTGTATCAGGAAACTGCTGCGTCAGGCGCACCCACACAGGCGGTGGCGGGCACCAATGGTGTTGGCTTCGTTTCCCAGGGATTTGTGGAAACTTCGAACGTGAACGTGGTGGAAGAACTGGTGGGTTTGATTCAGGCCCAGCGCGCCTACGAAATCAACTCCAAGGCAATCACGACATCAGACCAGATGTTACAGCGCTTATCCCAGCTTTGATTTGTAAAACATTGGGCACACTGGGTGTGTTCTGGTGGAGTGTATTGCATGAAAAAATTAGCTCTCAATGGTTTAACGGCAGTGTTCACGATAACTTTAGGCGCATGTTCAACTTTCGCCCCCCAAGTGGACATGCCTGAAAAAACCACCGTACAGCAGCCTGTTCCGCAACTGGCCCAACTGGCCATGGCAGCGCCTACCGGCAGCCTGTACAGCCCTGCAAGCTATCGCCCCTTGTTTGAAGATCAGCGCGCCCGTTTTTTGGGTGATACGCTGACCATTCAAATTCTTGAACAGATCAATGCAGCGCAAACAAACTCCATGAATGCCTCCCGCAGCGACTCAGCCAGCATTGACGTGCCGCTGATTCAGGGCTTTTTCGGCAGTCGCGACTTGAAAGCAATTAGTGGCAGCGCGAGTAGCGAAAAAGATTTCTCCGGCCAAGGCTCAAGCAAAGCCGCCAACACCCTGACAGGCACCATTACTGTGTCCGTGGCGGGCGTGTTGCCCAACGGCAATTTACAAGTGGTGGGTGAAAAGCAGATAGGCACCAACCGCGATGTGGAATACCTGAAGTTCAGCGGGGTTGTGAACCCCATTACGATTTTGCCCGGCAACATAGTACCCAGCACCAAAGTGGCCGACGCACGTATTGAATACCGTGGAAAAGGTGCACTGGATTCCGCAACTGCCATGGGCTGGTTGAGCCGCTTTTTCCTGACCGTACTGCCATTTTAAAGAGCGTATCCAATGTTGAAAAACTTGTTGCCAGACCTGATAAACCGACTGCTCAAAACAGTAGTCCTGACTTTGGTGGTGGTCGGTATTTCCGCGATTGCTTCCCCTGCTGACGCACAAACCCGAATTCGCGATCTGGTTACGGTTTCTGGCGTGCGCTCCAACCCCGTGTACGGCTACGGCATTGTGATTGGTCTGGACGGCACCGGCGATCAAACCACGCAAACCCCGTTTACCAGTCAAAGCATTGTGTCGATGTTGCAGCAATCGGGCATTACCTTGCCACCCGGTGCAAACCTGCAGTTGAAAAACGTGGCCTCGGTCATGGTGACAGCCAACCTGCCAGCGTTTGCGCAACCTGGTCAAGCCATTGACGTTACCGTGTCGTCAATTGGCAATGCCAAAAGCCTGCGCGGCGGCATGTTGCTAATGACCCCGTTAAAGGGTGCAGACGGCCAAGTGTATGCCTTGGCCCAAGGCCAGTTGATTGTGGGTGGTGCTGGTGCCTCTGCCGGTGGATCCAAAACCGTGATCAATCACCTGTCAGCAGGCCGCATTCCGGCTGGTGCCTTGGTTGAACGCGAAGTGGCCTCACCATTCCTGCTGGGCGAAACCTTGCAGCTTGAACTGACCACCACCGACTTTTCCAATGCCATTCGCGTGGCCGAAGCGATCAACAACAACCTGGGTCCGAATGTGGCGCAAGCACTGGACGGCCGCACCATCAAGGTCCGCGCACCCTCCAATCCGAATGATCGTGTGGCGTTTTTGTCACGGGTTCAGGAGTTGAGCATCAACAAATCCATTGGCAGCGCCAAGGTGATTGTGAACGCGCGCACCGGTTCCGTCGTCATGAATCAGGCCGTAAGGCTGGAAAGCTGCGCCGTGGCACATGGCAACCTGACCGTGAAAATTACTTCCACCCCCGTCATTTCTCAGCCTGCACCCTTTGGTCAGGGTGAAACCGTGGTGACCGAGCAAGCCGACATACAAATTTCCGAGGCCGGTGGTGAGCTGATCGAAATCAAGGGTGCTGCGCAGTTATCCGATGTGGTCAAAGCCTTGAATGCATTGGGCGCAACCCCCAGTGACTTGATTTCAATATTGCAGGCCATGCAAACCGCAGGCAGCCTGAAAGCTGAACTAGAGGTGATTTGATGACGCCATTGTCCAACAAGCCAGCAGACATGCAACAAATGTTGTCCATGGATTCCCGCAGTCTTGAAGGGCTAAAGCGGGGGGCAAGGGCTGAACGGGGCAGTGAAGAATTCAATGCGGCGGTGGACAAAGTGGCCGTGCAGTTCGAATCCATTTTTTTGCAGATGGCCTTGAAAAGCATGCGTGATGCCACCCCGGAAGGCGGTTTGTTCACCGACTCCAGTACCAAAACATACCAAGGCATGTACGACCAGGAACTGGTTCAAAAGTTGTCGGGCAAAGGTCTGGGGTTGGCCAGCGAGATTGCGAGACAACTGAAAGCTGGCGCGGGCGTAGGCGGAGAAGACTTTCCCTCAACTTTCCCGAAAACCGACCGTTAAGTCGTTCAAGACACCAAAGGATCCTGAATTATGTCGAACTCGGTCTACGGAATTGCGCTCAGCGGCCTTAATGCGGCCAGGTCTGGGCTATCCACCACATCGCACAACATTGCGAACAGCAACACCGTTGGCTTTAACCGGCAGCAGGTGATTCAACAGTCGCGCCCGTCCACGGGCAGTGACATTGGCTACATTGGCCAAGGCGTGGATATTGCATCAGTTCAGCGTGTGTATTCTGATTTTATTAATGCACAGGAACAAAAGGCCACCTCCGATGCCGCCTTTTTCAGTGCCAAGGCACAGCAGATCGCGCGTGTAGACGCCATGGTTGCAGACGACGCTTCGGGATTGTCCAGCGCACTCAGCATTTTCTTTGGTGCGGCGCAAACGCTGTCGACCAACCCGGCTGACCTGGCCGCCCGTCAAAACTATTTGTCGGCTGCCGACACACTTTCCACCCGGTTTAACGGTTTGAACACGGTGATGGACGAATTGCGCACCGCCACGAATTTGAAGGTGCGCGACACGGTAGAGCAGTTGAACAACGCGACTTCGCAAATTGCAGCACTGAACAACCAGATCGTGACTGCGTTGAACCAGACATCGAACGGCGGCCCGCCCAATGATTTGCTGGATCGTCGCGACCAGTTGATCCTGCAATTGTCAGAGCAGGTACAAGTTACCCGCGTGGACGTGGCAGATGGCTCAAGCAATCTGTTTTTGGCCAACGGGCAGTCTCTGGTCGTGGGCACCACACAATTCAAGGTTCAAACACAGGTTGATCCCCAAGACCCACAAAATTTGCTGGTTGGAATGACGACCAAAGTAAACGGTCAGGATCGCCTTCTTGCGTTTGATTCCAAAAGTTTGGGCAATGGTGCACTGTCTGGTTTCCTGAGCTTTCGTGAAAATGAACTGACCGAATACCAGAACACCATCAGTTTGCTGGCCGCGCGAATTGGCCAGGCAGTCAATGACATTCAAACCACAGGCGTGGACCTGGACAACAATCCGGGCAACGCACTGTTCAGTTTTGGCAGCAGTGGAAATTTTGTGGACGACATTTCCCGCGTTGTACCCAATATCAACAACAGCACAGCCAACCCCACGCAAATCACCATGCGTGGTCTTGATTTGTCCAAGCTTGGCGCCGCTGAATACGAAGTACAAATTGTGGGCAGCCAACCCCGTTATCGTGAAATGGGTACGGATGGTCCATTTGTTCCCGCTTCATTGGTGACAGACCCAGGCGGTGATTACTACGAAATTCGAGACCCCTCAGGTGCACCGTTGTTAAGCTTTCAGCTTGACAATGCCGCACCGCAGGAGGGTGATCGCTTTACCCTGATGCCAGTGCGTGAAGCCGCCTTGAACATGCGCACTGCAATTGATCGGCCGTCTGAAGTGGCAGCGTCTTCTGCCACCAACCCAAGCATTGGCAACAACGAAAATATTCTGAAGGTAGCGGCGCTGCAAACTGCGCGCACTTTGTCTCAGTCCAATAATTCAGCGGGCGTTTCCATTTCGGATGGATTCAATCAATTGGTCAGCCGGGTGGGCAACAAAACCCGTGAATTCAATCTGGCTGCTGAATCGCGCGAAACTGTGTTGAATCAGATTGCCGATTCACGCGATGCATTGCAAGGCGTGAACATGGACGAAGAGGCCGCCAACCTGATCAAGTTTCAGCAGGCTTACCAAGCCTCCGGGCGGGTCATTTCACTGTCCAAAGAATTGTTTGACCAAATCCTCAGCATGTTCTGATCAGGTTTCAAGGAAAAATTATGGCAATCGGCAGAATCAGCACCAACCAGTATTTCAAGCTTAGCACCGACCGCATGAGCAAGCAGCAAACCGAACTGGTAAAAATCCAGGGGCAGTTGGCGACCGGCCAGCGGGTGCTGAAGCCTTCGGACGACCCCCTGGCCATGTCAGTGGCTTTGGGTGCCAAAGCGGGTGTGAAAACCATTGACAGCTATCAAAGCAATATCACCTATGTGAACAACCAGCTGGGTCAAATGGATGTGGCCTTGCAATCGGCTTCCGACATCATGGTGTCCATCAAGGAAGCATTTCTTCAGGCAGGCAATGCCACATTGAGCCCCGCCGACCGGGAAATTATTGCGCAAGACCTCGAAGGCCGAATGGAAGAATTGCGTGGCATTGCCAACCGCACAGATGCCAATGGCTATTACATGTTTTCTGGAACATTTCAGGATCGTGAGCCTTTCCAGGCACCCGGCCCGGGCGTAACCGGCACATTTCTGGAAACCACCACTGCTGCCGCTGCCGAGGCCGTAATTGGTCGGGAAATTCAAGTGGCCAGCGGTCGTTTTGTGAACCTGAACATCACCGGTCAAAACGCATTTGTAGACCCCAATACCAACGAGGATGCATTCGCCATTTTGCGCGATGCGGTGGCCTTGTTGCGAAACCCTGCATACCCCAACGGGCAAGAGGGTGCCACACCACAAGACACATATCTGAAAGCATTCAACGACAAAGGCGCGCAGCTGGACGATGTTTTTGACCAGGTGCAAATTTCGCGAACCAAAGCGGGTGTGCGCTTGCGTGAAGTAGAGACCCTGCAGCAAATCAACCAGGCTGCCCAGTTGGAGCTGGAACGCGTTGCTGGCGAGGCAGTGGGGCTCGACTATGCCAAGGCCATCAGCGAGCTGTCACAGGGCCAATTGCAGCTTCAGGCAGCGCAGCAAAGTTTTGCCAGTGTTTCGCAGTTGACGCTGTTCAACTTCATTGGTTAAGTTGTTCGTCGCCACCTCGTCGTGGGTTGTTTGCTTCCGCACTGAAAACCGCTTGATCCCTTTTTGAATTTATTCTTGCTCATCGAATTGGTGAGCAAGCTTAGATCAACCCGTTTTCCAACGCATACCGGGTCAGTTCGCCATTGGTTTTCATGCGCATTTTCTCAAGAATGCGTGCCCGGTAAACGCTCACAGTTTTGGGGCTTAACGACAACTCATCGGCAATCTCGCTCAGTTTCTTGCCAGAAGCAATCATGCGAATGGTTTGAAACTCACGGTCACTGAGCGAAGCGTGCAAGGGTTTTTCAGAGTCTTCAGTCAAATGACTCGCCAGCGATTCAGCCAGTTCAGGCGTAATGTATTTACGCCCGGCAGCTATCACTTGTATGGCATCCACCAACTTTTCCGGGGCCGTGTTTTTAGTCAGGTAACCCGATGCACCAGCCTTCAGGCAGCGCACGGCATATTGGTCTTCCGGGTGCATGGACAGCATCAGGATTTTCAGCGCAGGGTATTTGTCTTTCAGGATTTTGACGATATCCACACCATTCTTGCCCGGCATGGAAATGTCCAGAATGGCCAGGTCAACGCTGTGCGTGCCCATTGCCTTCATGATTTCGGAATAATCCCCGGCCTGAGCCACCACCTGCACAAAATTTGTATCTTCAAGCAACTGCTTCAGGCTGCCCCGAAGCAGTGCATGGTCATCTGCCAACAACACCTTAATCATTTTCCGCCCCACCTGTGTGATTGCTTATTGGTATTGAAACCATGACCGTTGTACCCAATCCCAGCGATCCGCTTACATCTACCCAGCCTTCAAAGGCTGCAACCCGTTCTTGCATGCCACGCAGGCCAAATGATGTTTCTTTTAATTTGTCTGTATTCTCAATGCCGCGACCATTGTCACGAATCTCTAACGATAATTCATTTTCTGACACAAACAACTCCACATCAACCCTAGTTGCTTGGGCGTGCTTCACAATATTGGTCAATGCCTCCTGCAGAATTCGGAACAATGCCGTATTTTTCTCGGCATCCAGATCCAGTTCATCTACATTGCACTGGAATGTACCCTGTATTTGCGTGCGCTTCTGGAAATCGTTCATCTGCCATTCCAGCGCGGGAATCACGCCGTAGTCCAGTATGCCGGGGCGCAGATCTTTTGCAATCTTTTGGCTGCTGGCCAGCAGGTGTTCGATCAATTCCAGCATGTCATCCAGTTTTTCTTGCACGGCAGGGTCGGGAGACAATGTTTTGTTCAGCCATGCAACATCGGCTTTCAGCTTGGTCAGCGATCCGCCCATGTCATCATGTATTTCCCGTGCAATCGCGCCACGTTCCTGTTCCCGTCTTTTCTCAAATTCGGTCGTGACCAAGCGGAGTTCGGTTTTTGCGTTGACCAACCTCTCCTCAGCTTCCTTGCGGTCGGAAATATCCAGCAACACCCCATCCCACACAAACAGGTTTCCACGTGGTTTGCCAACCGCATTCATCAACACCCACCGGTCAAGCCGCTTGCCATAGTTTTTCAGGCGGCCCTCCCAGGTCACGGCCACGCCGGGGCGCGGCGGTTCCATCAACATCTCAAACAGTGCTGCTGCATCTGTGGGTTCAAACTGCTCGAAGAAATAGTGGGGGTTCTCAAGAAATAGTCGTGGTGGCACCCCAAACAGACGCACCACGCCTTCGCTGACAAAAGGCACTGTAGGGCGGGGTATGGATGGTCCAGACTGCATCTGGAAAATAATGCCAGGAATGTTTTCGGCAATTGCAGCAAACCGGCGTTCGGATTCCCGTTGCGCCTGCTCGGCGGTGGCCAGGCTGTGTCGCTCATTCGCGGCTCGAAGCGATCGTTCAATGGCAGGCACCAGGCGCGCCATTTTGTCTTTCATCAAATAGTCGTCAGCCCCGGCCCGCATGGCTTCAACAGCAACATGTTCGCCGATACTGCCCGATACAATAATGAAGGGAATGTCCAGGCCTGAATCGCGAACCACTTTCAAGGCTTCTTCGGATCCGAAGCCTGGCAGGTTGTGGTCAGAAATAACCACCTGCCACTCCTCGTGCTCCAGGCAGCGGCGAAGCTCATCAATTCTGTCCACACGGGTTGCCGTGTATTTCAGTCCGCCCTGTTTCAGGCGGTAACACATCAACTCAAAGTCCGAATCATTGTCCTCGACAACCAGTATTTTCAATCCGCCGTCTGAAAAATTACTGATGTCCAACAATGATGGGGGCAAACCTCTGGATTCACTCATGGTCTGTATGCCTATTATTTGGCTTTCTTGTTTTACGCAGGATCAAAGCGAGAGATAACGCCATTTCAAGGTTTTAATCCTTGCATTCTTCTAATCATATTATCGGAACATAACAGGGTATAGAACTCATTCGCGTCGGGCCACCCACCTAATTGCGTGAACCCCCTAGCGACAAAGGCCCCAGATGAATCGTCCCCCCGCAAAATTGGAATTTTCCAGAACCCGATACGGCACCGATGCTGTTGCAGAAGCGAAGCAGGCCGCTGCAGCCGTGAACCTTAGTTTGCAAAGCGATGACAATGCCGAGCGTGAATTTGAATTCAACGACAAAGATTTTTCCCGCGTCCGGGCATTGATACTGAAAATTGCCGGTATTTCGCTGGCACCCAGCAAGCAAAGCATGGTTTACAGCCGGTTGGCGCGGCGCTTGCGTGCCTGCAAACACAACCGTTTTTCCTCTTATCTGGATGCGCTGGAACACAATTCCAGCAATCCGGAATGGGAGCATTTCACCAATTCACTGACCACCAATTTGACCTCGTTTTACCGGGAGGCACACCATTTTGAAATTCTGAAAAAACAACTGCAATCCATGTCCCGCAATTCCCGAATCGAATTGTGGTGCAGTGCTGCCTCCACCGGTGAAGAGCCATACACCATGGCCATCACGGCCATGGAGGCATTCAACAGCATGAATCCCCCCGTGCGAATTCTGGCAACCGACATTGACACCAAAGTGCTGGAACATGCCAGGAAGGGCGTCTATCGGATGGATCAGGTCGAGAAAATTCCGGAAGACATTCTGCGCAAATACTTCATCAAGGGCAAGGGCGAAAGCGACGGCCTGATTTGCGTGCGCCCCGAGGTGCAAGCATTGGTGACTTTTAAAAAGCTCAATCTGATGGAAAGTGCCTGGTCCCTGCGACCGGGCTTTGATGCCATCTTTT